>FRDC01001410.1_pt3 | contig 41139 bp, 40 predicted proteins | sample 1106171 | NCBI WGS metagenome assembly FRDC01 (sample SAMEA3930566, study PRJEB13176) | freshwater metagenome | biome: Drinking water system; feature: drinking water; material: water | place: Singapore | collected 2014-12-20 | reverse complement strand
ATCCCAACAATCTTGAGAGTTTGAAACGAAGCCAGATAGCTTTTTTAACAATGGCACTAGGCGGGCCTCATAATTATACGGGCAAGAACCTGCGTACGGCTCATGCGCGGCTGGTGACGCAAGGACTCTCGGATCAGCATTTTGATGCTGTAAAGCAACATCTGGCAGAAACTTTGGGAGAGATGGGAGTGGCCAGGGACATGATTAATGAGGCTTTGACGATTGTTGAAACAACCCGTAAAGATGTTTTGGGGCGCTAGGTTTATGAAAATACTTACACTTTGATCATACTCTTTAGTTTTGAAATAAGACGACAGAGCGCATACAAAAACGGTCAGTGGTTTCATTTTGGGACTGATTTTCTTGGCTTAATACATATAAGTATTTGATTTTAATAGGTTCCCGTAGTTGGCACAGTGCTTGCCATATTAAAATTAAGAGGGAAGCATGGATTGTCCAATGGATAAATTACGACTCGAACAGCTTGCAAATAATGATCAGGAAATAGAGCGTGAGCTTTTCCGGGTCTTTTTCAAGGAAGTTGACCTTTATATCCGCATCATGATCAAGGCGCAGGTCAGTAAGGATGATGTGAATTGGAAAGAAACCGTGATCCGGTTCAAAGCGGCGGCGGTCTATCTTGGCGCCGTACATCTGGCGGATTTTCTTTCGGCCATTACAGAGGGGGCAAATCTCTCCAATGAAGCAAAAACCGCACAGATTAAAGTCGCACTCCGCGAGGTGGGCAAGGTTAAGGAATTTTACGAGCAAAGGTTGAAAAGCACAGGTTCAGAAAACTGCGACTGATACACAGGTTCCCTCCCCAAATCCTCTGCTTTCCCTCAAAGCGGAGGATTTTTTTTATCCCCGCAGCATGCGCTTGAGGATTTTACCCGAGGGGGTTGTGGGCAGGGATTCACGGATTTCAACGATGCGCGGGTATTTATAACGGGCCAGAAGCGTACGTGACCATTCGATGATTTCGTCTGAAGTCACGCTTGCGCCCGTTTTAAGAGTGACGATGGCTTTGACTTCCTCGCCGTATTCAGCATGCGGAACGCCGATGACGGCGGCTTGCGAGATGGCCCGGTGTGTCACCAGCACTTCCTCAACCTCGCGCGGATAGACGTTGTAGCCGCCGCGCAAAATCATGTCCTTCAGACGATCGACGATATAGATGTTATTATCCTCGTCTATCTTGCCTATATCACCGGTGCGGAACCAGCCGTTGGGGAAAAAGGCCCTGGCCGTGTCTTCCGGGCGTTGCCAGTACCCTTTCATGACGCCGGGTCCGCGAATGACGATTTCGCCGTTTTGGCCCGTGGGGAGGAATTTCCCTTGTTCGTCGGCAACGCGGATTTCAATGCCGGGCAAAGGCTGGCCGGCGCTACCCGGAACGCTGGGCAGTTCGAAGTGATTGGCGCAGGCAACGGCCACGACTTCGGACAGGCCATAGGCTTCGACAATGCGGATATCAAACTTTTCTTCAAAGCGCTTCATCAATTCGACGGGCATGGGGGCGCCGCCTGAAAATCCGGCGCGTAAATTTCTGGTGATGGACGGGATGTCGAAATCCTGCTCAAGATTGGGAAGATTCATGATTGCGGCATAAACGGTGGGTGTGCCGCCAAAGATCGTGACGCCTTTTTCCTGCATGATCCGAAGCGTATCATCGGGCTTGAAACGCGGCACCAGTACCAGCGTGCCGCCGGTCATGAGGGTCGTCAGCATCTGCCCGGAAAGGGCTATGGTGTGGAAAAGAGGCATAAAGACAAGGCTGACATCGCGGCTGTCCTGCTTGAACCAAAGCGCGATCGACAACAGGTGTTGCATGACGCTTGCGTGGGTGAGTTCGGCCCCTTTGGGGGTTCCCGTGGTACCGGAAGTGTAAAGGAAATAAGCCGTGTCGTTGGCATCGCAAGGCGTGCTGTCAAAGGTTGACGGTTCATCCGCCATAAGGCCGGCAAGCGTCGAGACTTGCGACGGTCCCAATCCTTCGTGGCTTGCGCCGTTGGCCGTTATCAGGATGAAGTTTTTGCAGCTTTCCGAGGCGTTGAAAGCCTCCAGCCCGGTCTGTCCCATCGGCAGTTCCTTTGTGCCTTCGAAGCAGAAATAGACCTTGGCCCCCGAGTTTTGCAGCAGGAAACCGATTTCCCGCGGCGTAAAAAGGGTTGAAACCGGCACGATCGAAGCGCCGGTTTTCAAGATGCCGAAAAAGATAATCGGAAATTCGGCGATGTTGGGGCATGAGAGCGCCACGCGATCACCGCGTCCGACGCCCAGCTTGGCAAGGCCGTTGGCTACGCGGCATGCAGCTTCGTCAAGTTCCTTGTAGGTCAGCGTTTTCGTGCCCGCAATGACCGCCGCTTTATCTTTAAAGAGCGCGGCGCTGCGTTCGAGGGTGGAGGCGACGTTCATCATGGTTTCTCTCTCCTTATGCTCATGCGGCTTTCTCCAGTTTTTCAGCGTTGGCCAGAATGCCGCCGGGCTTGACCCAGACGGCAGGTACGGCGACTGGAATGTCGAGCAGCATTTGCCCCCAGGTTTTACCCTGCGCGTCATAGCGCAATGACGCCATGCCGCCGCCGTCAAGCCCGTCTTTCATCAGGAAGTTGAAGGCCTGAAAGCCCGGCAGTTCCCAACGCAGGGCCTCGCCCCGGACATAATGGCTAAAAAAACCTTTGACCCTGGCGGCGGTAAGCTCGCGGCGCAGGATCGGCACAAACTCGGCGCGGCGGGCGATAACACCGATGTTGACATGATTGCCCTTGTCGCCGCTGCGGGTAAGGGCCAGCGCTGCCAGTGGTACATGGGCGATGTCTTTGGGGGGCGGTTCGGCGGAGAGGGCGGGGGCAACTTCCGCGAGGGGCGGGAAAGGTTTTCCGGCGGCGACCGTGACGCTGAGTTCGCGGCCATCCAACAGCACCTTGGCCGGGACTTTTTGCTTGTCGACCAGGAAGGAAAAAAGCCGGACGACGGGCGAGGGCGAAGGACGTCCCGCGAAGACGCCGGTTGTGCCCTGCGCCATCCCGGTCACGGAATGAAACATTTCCTTGGCAAATATTTCCAGCGCTTCTTTCTTGTCGTGGCGCAGCCCCATTTTTAAAATAACCTCGCTCGCGGCGGGGTTGAAGCGGCCATAGGTGTCGCCGGAGCCGATAACTTCGATATTGGTTTCTTTCCAGCTGCCCATGCCGGTTTCTTTCACAAAACGCTCGGCGCGTTTCGTGATGCTTTCACCCATTCTGCGCGCCTTGGCGGCGGCCTGGCGCCCGCCCACCATCAGTGTCGCGATGACGCGCCAGCCATCGGAAAACGTGGCGCTGACCTTATAGGTGGGCGTTGGCGCGTGGCCCTTGGCGCCCGTCACCAGAACCTTGCCATCAGCCGTGGCGGTCAGGCTGACGTTCGAAAAGTCGCAGACGACGTCGGGGAGGATATAGGCTCTCGGGTCGCCGATTTCATACACAATTTGCTCGGCCACGGTTTCGGGCGTGACAAAGCCGTTGGTTCCCTCGGGCTTTGTAACAAGGAACGAACCATCGGCCAGACATTCGACAATGGGGAAGCCCATGTTGTCCCAGCCGTCGGCCACTTTCTCCCAGTCGGTGAAGACACCGCCGGTGGCCTGCGCGCCGCATTCAACGACATGCCCGGCAAGGCTGCCTGCGGCCAGAAGGTCATGCTGATCGTCGGTCCAGCCGAAAGCGTGCATCAGAATGCCAAGGACAAGGGCAGAGTCGGCGACGCGTCCCGTGATCACGATGTCGGCGCCGGCCTCAAGGGCGGCGGCAATCGGCCGTCCGCCGAGATAGGCGTTGCAGCTCAGGATTTTGTCGGGAAATGCCGCGCCTGAAAACATTTCCTTCGGGTTGGCGGCCTTGAGGCTTTCCAGCGAGGGCATGAGATCATCGCCTTCAATAACGGCGATCTTGAACGATACGCCGGCGGCGGCAGCCGCGGTTTCCAGCGCCTTGCGGCAGCTATGCGGATTGATACCGCCCGCATTGCTCAGGATGCGGATTTTTTTATCTTTGATTTGTTTGAGAAGGGGGATAAGCGACTCGACAAAGTCAGGCGTATATCCGGCGGCGGCGTCCTTCTGCTTGGCGCGCGCAAGAAGCGACATCGTGACTTCAGAAAGATAGTCGGCAACAAGATAATCGATCTTGCCGTTTTCAACCAATTGACGCGCGGCGTAAGGGCTGTCGCCCCAAAAACCCGAAGAGCAACCAATGGCGATTTTCTTCGCGCTCATAGCAAGCCTTTCCTTCAAAAACAGTTTCTGTAATTTTTAAAGGAGAAGCGGGGCGAGAGCAAGGCCGTGCATGCAATCCTGCTGCATTTCGTTAAATTAATTTGTGATTATGTTATTGTTAAATGGGGGTAATTTCAACCTTCTGTATCAGCGTCGGCGGAAGCTTTTGCACAATCTGGTCAAGCAGCTTTTTTTCGCCGCGCAGAACGATTTTCTGACCGCCGCGCGTCACCTGCAGCAGCAGCGATTCAATGGCGACAATGCCCGACATGTCGATCAACGTGATCTGGTCGAGATCGATGATCAGCTTTTTCCAGCGAAGGCCATGCAGGGAACCCAGGCGGTTGAGGGCCTGTTCGGCCGAGGCGAAGAAAAGCGGCCCTTCAATACGAAAGATGAAAGTATCATCGTGGTCCTGGGCCGTTTTTTTGTCGTTGGCGGATCCTTCGGACCAGGCCAGGGGCGTGACATTGATGTGGGTAAGTTCCGCGACACGTTTCATCAGCAGAAGCGTGGCAAGCAAAAAGCCGACCGTCACACCGGCCACCATGTCGATAAAAACGGTAAAGATAAAACAGGAAGCCAGTGTAATGCGGTCGCTGACCGGTGCGATTTTAAGCACCGTGATGAATTGATGAACGTGCGACATGCGATAGGCGGTGATAAGCAGGAGCGCGGCCAGTGCGGACATTGGAACATAGGAGATCAGCGGGGCCAGCGACAGGACGTAGAGTAAAAGAAAAACGCCGTGCAGGGCCGATGCGATCGGGGTTCTGGCGCCGGCGTTGATGTTGGTGGCCGTGCGGGCAATGGCGCCCGTGGCCGGGATGCCGGCAAAAAGGCCGGAAAAGATATTGGCGATACCGATGCCGTTGAGCTCGGCGTTTGGCGAGTGTCTTTGTCCTGTCATGCTGTCGGAAACGGTGGCGGACAGGAGCGATTCAAGCGCGGCCAGCGCCGCAATAACCATGGCCGGCATCAGGAAGGTTTTAAGTTCGGCAAAACTTGGCCAGGCAAAGAGCTTGTTTCCGGCTTCCCCGGGCAGGTGAAACGTGGGCGGCAACGGGGGTACGCCGTGTCCGGTCGTGCCGTCGGGCAAGGTATAGGTGAAGCGGCTGCCGATGGTCGTGATTTCGATACCGTAGAGCTGCGCAAGTCCCCAGCCTAAAAATGCCGCCAGCGAAATGCCGACAATGGGCGAGGGGATTATTTTGATCAGCTTGTTGAAGTGCAGGATGATGATGAGTGTAAAAAGACCAACCCCGGCCTCGGCCAAATTCATCTGCGGGAGAAAGGTAAAAATCTGTTCAAGTTTTCCAACGAAGGAATCCTCGATCTTTCCGATGGGCAGGCCCAGAAAATCCTTCAGCGACAGGGTGGCGATGACAACGGCAATCCCGGTCGTAAAGCCGGTCGTGACGGGATAGGGAACGTAGCTGATGTATCGGCCCAGCCGTGCAAGGCCCATGATCAGAATGATGATGCCTGCCAGTATCTGGCACCAGATGATCCCGCGCAGGCCGAACTCGGTAACGATGGGCGCCAGGATGACGACGAAAGCCGCCGTGGGTCCGCTGACCTGTGTGATCGAACCGCCCAGAAGCGGCGTGAGAATCCCGGCGACAATGGCGGTGTAAAGCCCATGCTCCGGCGGCAGGCCAACCGCGATTGAAAGCGCCATCGACAAGGGCAGGGCCACAAGCGAGACGACAAGACCTGCAGCCAGATCCTGTCCGAAGATCTTTAGGTTGTATCCTTTTTTGAGGCTTTCCCGGAGCGCGGCTGCAAAAAACATATTTATCCTTTTTTTTCTAATACCTTATCATATTCCAAGTAAAAGTTGTTAGCAGCGGATTGTTGTTGTGCATTAACTTTACGTATCATATTCTATTAAGAAATAGATGCCTTATGGTCCGCATGAACCGGCTCAATCTTGGCTGGGGTGTTCAATCGGTCAAAGATTGACCCAGCTGAAGGCGTCGGTTTCGGGGCTTGAGCTTCAAGACCGCGGCGTTCAGACCTTGTATACCGGCGTGCTGGGTATGAATGTTCAGTTCAAGGATATAAGGCAGGATTTTGATGCTGCCGCCAGAATCGAATATCGTGACGTAATGGCCATGCATGTGCGGGCGCTGAAGAATACCGGCCCGAAAAACTAAACGTCTAAAGTGCCATATCAAAAATAATGACTTCAGCATTTTTAGCGTACGTTGAAGGCCGGTTCTTTTTGATTTTCTGAGGCTTTATAGTAACTTGAATAATTAATGATCTGTTCCTAATAATTTCCTCTCCCCCATGCATGGGGGAGAGGATTAAGGTGAGGGGGGTGCGTGTCCGTGCGGCATCTAACCTTTTTGACGCTGGCCGGGCTTTACCCCCTCACCCCAGCCCTCTCCCCCAAAGGGGAGAGGGAGATAAGGTGATCATTTTAATCTTAATTAAGATTAACGTAGAAGGTTAAAAAGGCAAGTTTATAACTTTGCATAATTATTTATTTGGGGGCGTATTCATGCTAGTATTCTGCTATAGCGATTTAAATTTACAAGAAGGCAGCCGATGGCTCTGTCAAAAGTCGTTGTTGAGGAAGGAAAACCCGATCAGCTTGGCGCAATCCATGACGGGCGTGGGGTGAATTTTGCTATTTTTTCCGCCCATGCGACAAAGGTCGAGCTTTGCCTGTTCGACGAAGAAGGCAAGAACGAGATCCGCCGGATCGAGCTTCCAAAAAAAACGGGCGACATCTGGCACGGCTATATTCCCGACTTGAAGCCGGGGCAGGTTTACGGCTATCGCGTCCATGGTCCTTTTGCGCCGGAGCAGGGGCATCGCTTCAATCCAAACAAACTGGTTCTTGACCCCTATGCGCGCGACATCGTGGGGCAGGTCAAATGGACAGCCGCGCAGCATGACTTTGCCAGCGATAACGCGGGCGACACGGTCAAGGCCAGGGTCGTGGAGACGCTGCCGAAAGTCGCCGGTCTTTTGAACACGGCATGGGAAGATACCTATATCTGCGAGCTTCACGCCAAGGGCTACACCATGGCTGACCCCAAGGTTGATCCGGCACTGCGCGGCAAGATCGCGGCCTTGGCCTCAAAACCCGTCACGGATTATTTCAAGGAAATGGGTTATTCGGCAATCGAGCCTCTGCCCGTCATGGCCAAGCTGCATGACGAACGCCTGGAAAAAGCGGGGCTGAAAAATTATTGGGGTTATAACACGCTTTGTTATTTTGCGGTCGAGCCGGAATACCTGAAGTCCGGCAACCGTAAAGAGCTGCGCGAAACGATCGACCGGCTGCGCGAAAACGGGGTCGAGGTCATTCTTGATATTGTTTTCAACCATACGGCCGAGGGCAATCATACGGGGCCCACGCTTTCCTTCCGCGGCATTGATAACGCCAGCTATTACAAACTGGATCCCGGTGACAAAAGCCGCTATATCGACGAAACCGGCTGTGGCAACACGCTCAACGTCGAGCATCCGGCCGTGCGCCGCCTGATCATCGACAACCTGCGCATGTGGGTCGAGGAATTTGGCGTCGCCGGGTTTCGCTTTGACCTTGCGCCCGTCCTGGGACGCACGGGCAAGGGCTTTGACAAGGAATGTCAGCTTTTCAAGGAAATCATGGCCGATCCGGTCCTGTCAAAGGTCAAACTTAACCCCGAACCGTGGGATTGCGCGCCGGGCGGCTACCAACTGGGGAACTTCCCGCCCGGATGGCATGAATGGAATGACCGGTTTCGTGACGATGTCCGCCGTTTCTGGCGTGAGGACGCCGATATGATCGGTAAGAAAGCCACAAGGCTTCTGGGGTCGTCGCCTGAGTTCGCGGATCCGGGCCGCGGTCCGCTGGACAGCATTAACTTTGTCGCATGCCATGACGGTTTTACGCTGCACGATCTTGTCAGTTATAACGGCAAGCATAACCTTGCCAATGGCGAGGGCAACCGCGACGGCAATGACAATAATGTCAGCAATAACCATGGCACCGAGGGGCCGACGGATAACCCGGCCATCATTGCCGCGCGCGAGCGTACCAAGCGCAACCTGATGGCATCGCTCTTTCTTGCGCAAGGCGTGCCGATGGTCTTGGGCGGCGATGAGTTCGGCAACAGCCAGAGCGGAAACAACAACGCCTACTGTCAGGACAATGAAACCGGCTGGCTCAAATGGGATAAAATCACGGACAAAGACCGGGTCTTCACCAAATTCATGCAAAGGCTGGCGCGTTTTCGCAAGGATCATCCGGTTTTGCAGCATGATGAATTTATAAACGGTCAGAAGGCCTGCGATCATGGCGTGCGCGACATTCACTGGTTCAATCCGGCGGGGCGTGAAATGCAGGAAGCGGACTGGAAAAAACCTCATGATCGTTGTCTTGGCATGTTCCTCAACGATGGCGCGGTCAACGGCGAGGGTGCGGGCAAGCGGCTTTTGGCCGTGTTTAACGCATCAGGCGCAAAGGTGGATTTCAAATTGCCCGATCTTCCAGGCGGCGGGACATGGGAGCGCGTGCTGGACACGGCCGAGCCCGATCTTGAAAAGGACCCGCGCGCGCTGGCCGGGAGCTATAAAATCCCTGAAAAATCGACGGTCGTTTTTGTTCAGATGCCATCTAACAAATTGAAAACTAAGACATTATAGTCATTAATCATATATTATGGTATTTTCGGCTATAATACAGGTAGCTGGGTTAATCCATTTTATTGAAGAAGTACCTTTATTTATGGGGGCGTTGTACATGAAAGAAATATCTCAACAACCAAACGAATCCGGGCCTGATCTTTCAGCGGTGACGGTCGATAAGGCCAGCCCGCCTCTGGGCGTTTTGGACAAGGAAGGCGATGCTGCCAGAAGCCTGGGCATTCTCGGGCATATAGCGCTTGGGGGTGGTGCTGCATTCGCGGTAATTTGGGGAGCACCGCTTGTCGTTCCGGCTGTGTTGGTGGCCGCATCGTTGGCAAGCCTTGGCGTGGGCGCAATGGTTGGGAAGGCCGAAGATATGAAGGCGGAAAAGGCGGCGGTCGAGCGGGGCAACGCACCTGACAAGCCGGCCGCGACAGTGACGAAGTCGGCTCCCAGGGTGTGAGTCTGGTTTGAAACCGCCATGAGGCGGGAAAGAAGGAGTACAGCCTATGTCACAAGCAATTTTATCCCGGGAACGGATGGAAAAAGCGGATGCTGATTTCGGCATCGTGCACCTTGTATCCGGCAGGACGGCCAAAGGCGAGGATTTTTATGCCTATATCAGCGTAAGGCCCAGCGTGTACGACTATTTCCTGGCTATCATGGCCTCGGGCGAGGCTATGGATCTTGGCGATTTTGGCGAGATTATTGGGAAAGGTTTCGGCAAGGAACCTACGTCGGAAGCGATCCAGAAAATGGAAGCCGATTACGGACCGGTCATGCTGAACATCATGAAAACTTCCAAGGCATGACACGCTTTTGGCCGGTTGTTCATCTTGGCTCGATGCCGGGATATTTAGAGCTGGACAGCATATCAATGATAATTTGGGGTTTGGAGTATTTACCACGGTAAAGCGTGGCGGATGTCGCCATATCAAGCTGATTAAATTCGGCAGCAGGCGACGCGCAGCTTTTCTTGAGAGTTTTAAGATTTTCCTGTGTGATGGAAAACTCTTTCAGGTCCTGAGCCTCCATTTGCGGTGAGAACAACTTCTGCGCTTTCTCTTCAACGCAAGTATCTGCGGACGAGAAAGGGTGCATGAGCATGCGGGCCGATGGCGGCTGATCGTATTTGGGTATGAGATGGTAATGGCTACCCTCCAGCGTACTGCAGCCGTTGAAGAGTATGGCCAAGCTAACAACGGCCAAAGATTTTTTTATGCCTGTGCGCATGGATAATGGTATTGCCGATTTATGCGACACTACAGGTTTTGAATGGCTGTGACAATGGGGATTGCCAGGCAAAAGTTATCCTTTTTATTTCAGACGGATAGATGAGATTTCGGCGAGGCGTTCAATGGCATGGGGATCGTCTTTCTTCGCCGCGCGCTCATAGTATTTGCGTGCTTGCGCGTAGTTCTTCTCTTCAAAATATTTATCGGCCACAAGATTGAGCCAGTAAATAGGGGCCGCTCCCATGTCTGCCGTTTTCTGCGCCCAGTGAAAAGATTTATCTTTGTCAGCTTTGACCTCTTTTCCGCTGTGATACATGTTGGCCAGCGCGATGGAAGCCTGCATGACGCCGTTGCCCGCCGCTCTCTCATACCATGCGATAGCTTTCTGTATATCCTTCCCGGTGCCTTTTCCTTCACGATAAAAATTGGCAAGGTCGTATTGTGCTGCGCGGTGCTCATTTTCAGCGGCTTTGGAAAGCCAGATAAAAGCGCGTGTATAGTCCGGCGGATCTTTGTAATGATGATAGAAATTGCCCAGACGAAAACGCGCGTCGCCGGCATTTTGTTCGGCGGCTTTTCGGAACCACTTTTCGGCCTCGGCATAATCGACGCTAACGCCTTTAAAATGATTCTCAGCGTAAAGGAATGCCAGTCTTAGCTGTGATAGGCCGTGCCCCTGATTTGCCGCTTTCAGGTACCATTCTTTGGCCTTTGGATAGTCGGGGGCCTTCAGGCCTTCACCCGAAAAGTTAATATCGCCTAGCGCATGTTGTGCAAGCATATGCCCTTGTTCCGCGGCTTTCAGATACCATTCCTGAGCCTTCGTAGGGCTCTTTGATACGCAAACGCCGTTTTTATAGGCTTGGGCCAGGGTGTGCTGGGCATCGGCATTGCCGGATTCCGCTGCGGGTATATCCGGGCAGGGTAGCGCCGCTTCCTGTGCGACGGCCAGGCTGACAGGAAAAATCAGGCCGGCTATGAGAAGAAAGAGGATGCGGATGACAAGAGGCTTCAACACGCGCGCTGCTATTCTCCGCCGCCGGCGGGGTCGGGTTCGACGATCGGCAGGGCTGCATTCCCGGCGTTACCGGCTTCATCAATACCGGGTGCGTTCGTAAACAGCATGCCGTGCCAACGCCAGACGGGGGTTTCAGCGGGGGCCGTGATTTCTGCGGGGAGCGTGCAGTTGATGCGCACGCGATCTTCAATCAGGATGTCTTTTAAAGCCAGCTCAACCCTGTTGTCCCCCAGAATTTCCAGGGGAACTTTTCCAACGCCTGAGGCAAAGCAGGAAAGTGACTTAAGATCTTTAATCGAGGAAACAACCGAAAATCCGATTTTTGGCGGATTTGTATCAATAATGGTTCCGGCCGGAATAATGTCACCAATAGGCAGCGGCAGGGCCGAGGCTGTCATGCGAAAGCGTTCCAGATCTCCATAGTCGTCGGTCATTACAAAGCGGGGCAAGGACAAAAAGTCCGAGCCGCCATAAGAAACCCCGGATTGCTGGCCAAAAGCGGCCGTGAAGCCATACTTTTCAATCGCGCTTTTCAGGGCGGGGGTGTATTCGCCGTAGGGCCAGGCAAACAGGGCCGAGGCGCTGCCGATTTGCTCGCGAAAACGCGTGACGGCCTTGTTCATGCTGGCATCGTTTGCAGCGGCGCTGGCCGATGACATATGTGTATACGCGGCCGGCAAGATTCCCAGGGTTACGGTTTTTTTCTTGGATAGCCGTTTTAGTTCTTTCCATCCCAGCTCATCCGGGCTTGCCCGGTCGGCCATATCCGTTGATATGAAGATTGTGTACGGGAAACCATATTTCTCAAGCCGGGGGATTGCATTCTCAAGCGTTGATTTGTAGGCGCCGTCAAAGGTCAGTCCTATGGTTCTTGCGGGGAGCTCATTTCCCGCTTTAAGCGCGGCTACGATATCCGGTAGCGGCATGACGTTGTATTTCCCGGCGGCAAGCTCGCGCAAGTGCGCTTCGAACAGATCGGTGCTCAGATTGGCGGAGGGCAGGGCATCTTCGCCGATGCGCTGATAGGCAAATATCACGGCCGCACTTTTATCCTGGGCAATATCAGCCCGTGCTTCGGGCGCAAGCATAATGGCCAACAGGAGCGTGATCATGGATAAAATACGGATCATAGCTTGCAACTATACTCTTTTTTTGGCATAACTCAAACGCAAGCAAGGAGGCTTGGGCAATGACGCAAAAAATGCTTTTACCTGAAGGGTTTAACCTTCTTTTTACGGAGGCCAGGACGCACAGCCATTGGCTTGATAAGCCGGTCGGGGACGATCTTCTGCGCCGTGCCTATGACATGGCTAAAATGGCGCCGACAAGCGCGAATTGCCAGCCTTTGCGTATCGTCTTCGTGAAATCGAAGGCGGAAAAGGAACGTCTTAAGCCCGCGCTCATGGCAGGTAACATTGAAAAGACCATGGCGGCGCCCGTGACGGCCATTTTGGCCAATGACACGCAGTTTTACGATCATTTGCCCAGGCTTTATCCGCCCGCCGATGCGCGCAGCTGGTTTGCGGGAAACGATCCCCTGATCGCGGAAACGGCGATGCGTAACGGATCGCTGCAAGCAGGATACTTTATTCTGGCGGCACGGGCGCTGGGCCTTGATTGCGGGCCGATGTCGGGTTTTGATCAGGCGGCAGTCAATAAAATCTTCTTTCCCGACGGACGCTTCAAGGTGAACATGCTTTGCAATCTTGGCTATGGCGATGCGTCAAAGCTTTATCCGCGCAGCCCGCGTTTTACCTTTGATGAAGCGTGCAAGATCGTCTGATGCGCCTTCTGCTTGTCAATACGGCGACAACCGATCGTTTCACGGCGCTTGCCGTTGACGGATGCTTGCAGGCGCTTGAGGGCATGACGGATGAACGCCGCCAGGTGCAGGATCTGGTTCCCGCGCTGCAGCGCATAGCAGGGGATTTTTCCGCGCTTGACGGTTTTGGCGTTGTCACGGGGCCGGGCAGCTTTACAGGCGTGCGTATCGGCATTGCGGCCTTGCGCGGCATGGCGCTGGCGCTTGAAAAACCGCTGATCGGCATGACCGCTTTTGACATGTATGCGCGGGCTTTGGGCCCCGTTGACGGTGACATTCTGGCGGCCGTCGACTCGCGGCGAGATGAACTGTACTATCAGGTTTTCACAAAAGATCTTCAGAAAGAAGGTGATGCCTTCATGCTTCTGCCTGAGACGCTGCCGGCGCGGAGCGGCATTGTGGTGACGGGGGATGGCGCGCCGCTATCGGCCGTGGCGGGCGAGGTTCGTGTATCAGATGCCGAAGACTGTGCTTTGGCATTGGCGCATTTTGCGGCTAAAAATATTGAAAAAAACCTTTTTTCCGAAGCATTGCCCTATTATGTCCGTCCGCCGGATATTACGCTTCCGGGGCAAAGATAGTTGCTTTATACTTTTTTGACATGGATGTTAAAAACGAACAAATCGAGCTTTTGAAGGTCACGGCGGAAATCGTGGCGGCGCATATCAGCCGCGTTCCGGTTGCCGAGGATGAACTGCCCGCGCTGATCCGCAAAATCCATCAAACAGTATCCGCGATCGCGCAGACGCCCGGCAATGGTGCGATGCGGAATGAACCTGCGGTGCCGGTTAAAAAATCGGTGACGCCCGATTACATTGTATGCCTTGAAGACGGCAAGAAGATGAAAATGCTCAAACGTTACCTGAAAACCGTCTACAACATGTCGCCGGACGAATACCGCGAAAAATGGGGCCTGCCGCCCGATTACCCGATGGTCGCGCCAAACTATGCCCGGCGGCGCAGCGATCTTGCTAAGGAAATCGGCTTAGGCACGGCCGGACGCGGCGTGCGTGATGAGTTTTGAGCCTATTCCATTACCGCTTTGCGCGAGGATGGCAGCGGCAGTTCAAGGGCTTTGAGTTCATCGGCAATCAGGAAGGCCAGCTCCAGCGCCTGGGTCGCATTAAGGCGCGGGTCGCAGTGCGTGTGATAGCGTTCGGATAGGTTTTCTTCACGGATCTCAAGCGCGCCGCCGGTGCATTCGGTGACGTTTTGCCCGGTCAGTTCGAAATGAACGCCACCGGGGTGCGTACCTTCCGCCTTGTGGATGGCAAAGAATTTTTTAACCTCGTCCTGGATGTTTTCAAAGCGGCGGGTTTTGTATCCCGTCGATGATGTGACGGTATTGCCGTGCATGGGATCGGAGGTCCAGACGACGTTGCGGCCTTCCTCTTTGACCTTGCGGATCAGCTTGGGCAGGTGTTCGGAAATTTTTGTATTGCCCATGCGCGAGATGAGCGTGATACGGCCCGGCTCATTGGCGGGGTTGAGCATGTTCAGAAGCTTCATCAGGTCGTCGGCTGAAAGCGAGGGGCCGCATTTGATGCCGATCGGATTTTTAACGCCGCGCAGAAATTCGGCATGGGCGCCGTCGGGCTGGCGCGTCCGGTCGCCAAGCCACAGGAAATGGGCCGAGACCGCGTACCAGTCGCCGGTCGTGCTGTCGATGCGGGTCATGGATTCCTCGTACGGCAGCAGCAGCGCCTCGTGCGAGGTGTAAAAATCAGTCTCACGCAATTGCGGCGTGTTATCGCTGTCGATGCCCGCGGCGCTCAAAAAAGCCAGCATCTGGTCGACGCGGTTGGCCATGTCTTCGTACCGGTGGGCGATGGGGCTGCCCTTGATGAAATCAAGCGTCCATTTGTGCACACGCTGCAGATCGGCGTAGCCCCCTTGTGAAAAAGCGCGCAGCAGGTTGAGCGTGGCAGCAGACTGGTTATAGGCGCGGATGATGCGCTCGGGGTCCGGGTTCCGGGCCTCGGGCGTAAATTCAAGTCCGTTGATGATGTCGCCCTTATAGCTTGGCAGGCTGACGCCGTTTCGGGTTTCCATTGTATCCGAGCGAGGCTTGGCAAACTGTCCGGCCATGCGCCCGACCTTGACAACGGGCAGGCCGCCGGAAAAGATCATGACAAAGGCCATCTGCAGCAGGACGCGGAATGTGTCGCGGATATTCTGCGGATGAAATTCGGCAAAGCTTTCGGCGCAATCGCCGCCCTGCAGCAGGAAAGCCTGGCTGGAGGAAACCCGTGCCAATTGTTCTTTCAGACGGCGCGCCTCACCCGCAAAGACGAGCGGGGGATAGTTTTTGAGTGTTTCTTCAACCCGCTTGAGCCTGAGCTGGTCCGTATATTCGGGCAGCTGCGCGGCGTTCTTTTTTCTCCAACTGTCGGGCGTCCAGGTCATCGGCATTTCTTAAATCCTTTTCAGCCAGTACAGCCTATATGATTTGAGCCGGAGTGGCGAGTTATTATATTACATAAACAAACAAAAGAGTGGAAAAAAAAATCGTGCGATGTTATAAAAAGATCGTTTTAGTTCTTTTTATTTTTAATTTTCGATGACAGCTTCTGCATTGCAAAAAACCGAAGATTTTATCCTGAAGACGCGAGAGGCTTATTCCGCTGAGACGCTGTTGGCGACTTTCGGCAGATATATTTCTCAGAAAGGTTTTTCTGCGTCCGCGTTTGTGCTTTTGACGGATCACTATAGCGATGTAAGAACTTTGGAAGAGGGGATGCTTCACAGTAACTTTCAGCAGGATTGGTTGCTGCATTACTCTGAAAATAGTTTTTTTGAATATGATCCCATGATTGCCTTTGCCAGGCGCAGTAATAGGCCGTTTAAATGGTTTTTAGATGCCAATGAAAAACAATTCGCCAAGGACCAGGTAAAGGTTTTGGCCAGCTTGCGCGATGCTGGATACAAAGATGGCATGATCGTACCGATTTATTTGCCGGGCGGGCGGGTCATTTTCTGCGCTTTGGGCGCCAAGGATGGCAAGTTGCCGATGTCGCCGGGCGAGATGGTCGAGATGGGGTATATCTGTCATCAGGTTTATGACCGGTTCAGTCAGTTAGCAGATGTTAAATCCAAGGCTAGCGAACCTCCGGTTTTATCGCCGCGCGAAAAAGATGTTCTTTATTGGTCAGCGCAGGGAAAGAATAATGCTGATATAGCTGAAATCATGGGCGTTTCTATTCATACGGTCGATACCATGCTGCGGCGTAGCTACAAGAAACTCAACGTATCCAACAGAATAAGCGCCGTTCTTAAGAGCATAACTCTGGGCCTGATCTCCCCTTGATCTTGTCCCGTATTTACGGGACGGATTTTTGTTTTGATTGCATACTATAATTCCGCTCGTAAGTGGGGTGAAACGGCATGGCAAAAATCGCGGAAATTGTTGAGGACGGAAAACTTGTCGTTTGCTACGAGGATGATTTCATCGAGATTGAACAGGGGATTGACCGGCTGCTGCGCATTATGAGCGAATATCCCTTTCCCACCGCGTTTCAGCATCTTGAGATTGCAAAGCAGATTGTTGCCGATTGTCGGCGCGAAGTGTTTGATGAAAATCGTAAGCCGTCAATTTATCAGCTGATAGCGTCCTGACCGTTCGCTATCCGGGCAAGTGGCAGCTCGCAAGGCCGCGTTTTTCAAGATATTGCTGGTGATAATCCTCGGCCTTCCAGAATGTTGCGGTCGGGACGATTTCAGTAACGACGGGCTTGGCCAGTTTCAGAGCGGCCTTTGATTTTTCGGCCACGTTTTTCTGTTTTTCATCGTGATAGAAAATGGCAGAACGGTATTGCGTACCGATGTCAGGCCCTTGGCGGTTTTCTTGCGTCGGGTCGTGGCATTTCCAAAAACACTCCAGAATTTTTTCGTAGCTTGTACGGGCAGGATCAAAGACGACTTCCACCACCTCGGCATGGCCGGTTTCATCCGTGCAAACATCTTTATAGGTGGGGTGGTCCTTATGGCCGCCCATGTACCCGACCGAAGTTGAAATCACGCCTGGCAATTTGCGAAATGCGGCTTCCACTCCCCAAAAACAGCCCGCGCCGAATGTCGCCTTTTCTATCATTGCCACATATCTCCTTTAAGCATAGCCTAGGACGAAAGAGGAGAAATTGCAAGAGGAGAAATTGCAATGGATGGCATAATCGGCAGGTTGCATAAGATTATCGGCGAACTGCAGGATGAGATCGAGCGGGAGATCGAGGAAAAGCGGCGCGAGTTCAAATACAAGCTGGAAAAAGGCCGCGTTATTTTTGAAAAGGAAATACTGGCCGAACACCGGAGTCTTAAGCAGAGTGTTCTCCAGTTCCTGCGCGAATCGCGTATTTTGCGCGTCGTGACGGCGCCGGTCATCTATTCCGTCTCCGTCCCTCTGATTTTCATTGATATCGGCATGACGCTTTATCAGTGGATATGTTTCCCGGTCTACGGCATCCCGTACGTGCGGCGGAAGGATTACTTTGTTTTTGACCGTCAGTATCTGGCTTATCTCAATGCGATCCAGAAATTCAACTGCGTCTATTGCGAATACGCCAACGGCCTTATCGCCTACATCCGCGAGATCGTCAGCCGGACCGAGCAGTTCTGGTGCCCGATCAAGCATGCCCGCAAGGTCAAGGACCCGCACAAGCGCTATTACGATTTCATCGAATACGGCGACGGAAAGGATCTGAAGCGCAAATGGGAAGACCAGCGCCAACAGTGCCGCGCCTGCAAGGAACCGTGCGGGGAGTGATTACAGGCTTTCAGCGGTTTGATCCTGCCAGCCTATATGCTTTTCACCGCGTTGTTCGGCAAGTGTGATCTGTTTCCAGCGCTCGGCGAGCGCGGCTTTGCGTTCAGGTGTCAGGCTGTCATGGCAATGGGGGCAGGATATTCCTTCGATGTATTTCGGGCTTTCCCTGTCCGCGACGCCGACAGGCCAGCGGCAGGACGGGCACATGGCGTAATCGACTTGCTTTAACCCGTGGCCGACGGCGATGCGTTGGTCGAAGACGAAACAGTCTCCATTCCAGAGATTTTGGTCGGCGGGTATTTCTTCAAGGTATTTCAGGATGCCGCCTTTCAGGTGATAAACCTCGTCAAAGCCCATTTCCTTCATCAGAGAGGAGGCTTTTTCGCAGCGGATGCCGCCGGTGCAGAACATGGCGACTTTCTTGTGTTTCTGGTTGTGTAGGTTTTTCTGCACATACTCGGGGAAGGCGCGGAAAGTCTGGAGGTTCGGGTCAATGGCGTTGCGGAATGTGCCGATTTTTGTTTCGTAATCGTTTCGTGTGTCGAGCACGATGACGTCGGGATCGGAAATAAGTTTGTTCCAGTCCTTGGGATCGACGTAAGTGCCCACGGTTTTGACCGGACTTATGTCGGGGATGCCGATGGTGACGATTTCCTTCTTAAGACGAATTTTAAGGCGGTGGAAGGGCAGGGCATCCGCAAAGGATTCTTTATATTCCAGTTCACCAAGTCCCGGGATCGAACGCAAAAAGGCGACCATTTTGTCCATCCCGGCGCGTGGGCCCGCGATCGTGCCGTTGATGCCTTCATGGGCCAGCAGTAACGTGCCGCAAATACCGTTGTCCTTGGCTATGCAACGCAGATCGCGCTGGAGAGAGGGTAAATTCTCCAGTGGTGCGAATTTGTAAAGCGCGGCAATGACAGTTTTTTCCATGAGATTTATTTAAGGCGTTTTTCGTAATCTGTCAATAGAGTGATAGGTGTTTTCGCCAACTTCAGGATTCATGATACCATGGCAGCTTAAATAATTAACGATCCGTTCCCAATCATTTCCTCTCCCCCATGCATGGGGGAGAGGATTAAGGTGAGGGGGGCCGCGTGTCCATGCGGCATCTAACTCTTTTGACCCCAATTATTCAGGCCACTATACTTTGACCAGCTAGCAAACAGGGAGCGCGGCTTTGAGCGACACGAAAAACAGACACCGTTACAAACATGCCGAGGGCAAGCGCTGGATTGAAGTGCGTGTCAGGAGCCCGCTGCAGCTTTTCGACGCGCGCGACCCGGCCCCCTTCCGCGAGCGGGAGCTGGATGACGATTTTATCGAATATATCACGGCTTCGGCGCGGGAATTTCCCATTTCAAGTCCGCTTAAAATCGTGATTTATATCGAAGAAGACGAGAAGAAGGATTTGTCGCGGGAATCCATACGCGAGGCCATTCAAAGCTATCTTTCCTATCATAGCGATCTTCAGCGCGGCGATCTGAAAAGCCACATGAAAATGGCACAGGCTTTTTTGCTGATCGGGCTTCTCATTCTTGCAGCCTGCGTCGCAGCGGCGCAAAACATCGAGGTGACGTCGCCGGCAAGCCCGATGGGCGTACTGCGCGAAGGGCTTGTCATTTTCGGCTGGGTTTCGATGTGGAAACCGATCGAGCTTATCATGTTCGACTGGTACCCCATGTACGCCAAGCTGCGTTTTTATAAAAAGCTGCTGAAAACCGAAATCGATATCCGTTTTTCCGTCAATCCTCTGCCGACGGTTTAGGCTCGCTCCCTGTCGCGTCAACTATCTCTCTGCCGGGCGGCCAGTTCCTTTGCACGGCGCAAAATGCGTTCTGCCCACCCGCCGGGATTATCCTCAAATCTCCGCGCTTTTGGACGGTGGCCCCTCAGCGCGGCGATAAAATCAATGATTTGGGCCGTCGGCGCTCCCCTGATTTTTCTGGTGGTGGTTTTCATTGGTTTCTTTCCCTTTGCAAAAGAAAAAATCGCCAGGGTTGTCCTGGCGACCGGGTGTTCAAAACCGTCCCATAAGAAACGGCGCAATAGCCTTTAGGCCGAGGCCTTGGACATACGCCATCGCCACCCGGTCAGAAACCGGAGTGGCATATTCGATGCCCAGCATTTTTGATGAAAGGCACCGATGACGGCTGATGCCAGCCGCTTATGGGACGGGTTTTGAAGCCCGGGAATGGCGCAAGACAACCTCGCGCCATCACAGGGAAAGTCTACTCAACAACCGTGATCCGGTCAATGGCAGCCCATCTCCCTCTCCCCTTTGGGGAGAGGGTCGGGGTGAGAGGGAGAAGCCCGTCAGAACGTCAAAAGACTCATGTGCCGCATAGACATGCGCCCCCCTCACCTTAATCCTCTCCCCCATAAATGGGGGAGAGGAAACTATTGGGGATAGATCATTAAATATTCAGTCTACTATAGGTTTCTTAAATTAAGCATCCAACACTTTCGTGTTCCTGCGAAGGCAGGAATCCATTGAAAGCTATGGGCCCCTGCCGGAGTTTATCCACCGCGAAGGCGGGAGCAGGGGCACGGGTTTTGTCGGAAAATTAATTCAAACGACTATAGGTCACCTCTAAAAACCCTCTTTTTGTCATTCTGAGCCCCGGCCTCCGCCGGGGCAGGCTCCGCGAAGAATCTCGGCAGCATTGAAAACACGAGGAAGATTCTTCGGTCGCCTTATGCGAAGCTCCTTATTCCGCTTCGCATCCCTCAGAATGACAGGGGGTTTTTAGAGGTGACCTATATATAATATACCTTGTGCCTCTGCGTTCTCTGCGGTTAGACGGTTCTTCGCAGCGGGATGCAGTACGGCGTGAGCGTCACGCCGCCGCTTCGAGCTTGATGTCGTACTGAAATCAAAACGGAATGAAATCCGTCCATTTCCTTTTTTTCGAGCCAGGCCAAGTTTTGCGATAGTGTGATTCATCGACGGCAACATCTACGCCTTTGCCGATAATGAGGCCAGCGGCTTTTGCGCCTATTGCAACACCAGCCGTGGTCAGCCAGCCGAGAGGACTTGAGACAGCCAGAAAGATACCGGTTAGTGTAATGGCTCGCTCAGCCAAACGCCCGGCGCGGTTCAAGCGACAGCTTGAAGGTTGTGATATATGGTGAACATCTGAAGGAAGGACGAGTGATTTGATCGTCAGATCATTTTTAGGTTCGTTAGCAAAATATTCAAGCAAGTTGGCCATCTTTAGCCCTCCATAATTTCTCTGTTGAGTGTAGGGGAGGTTATCACGCCTCTAAGATTATGTCAATCTATATGGATAAATCGAGATGGTGGAAAATGTCTTTTAATTTCATAGGGGTATTACGCCGCCGCTTCGAGCTTGAGGTCGTGCTGGCGCAGGTCGACCGAGACGAGCTGGGAGATGCCTTTTTCGCTCATCGTCACGCCGTAGAGCCTGTCCATCCGCGCCATCGTCATGCGGTGGTGGGTGATGACGATAAAGCGGGTCGAGGTCATCTTGACCAGATCTTCCAGCAGCGAGCAGACGCGGTCGACGTTGCTTTCGTCCAGCGGCGCGTCGATCTCGTCCAGCACGCAGATGGGCGAGGGATTGGTCAGGAACATGGCGAAGATGAGCGCGATCGAGGTCAGCGTCTGCTCGCCGCCCGAGAGCAGCGAGAGGACCTGAAGCTTCTTGCCCGGCGGCTGCGCGAAGATTTCAAGGCCTGCTTCCAGCGGGTCGTCGGCTTCGATCATCTGCAGGTGCGCCTTGCCGCCGTTGAAGAGGCGGGTGAAAAGGTCCTGGAACTTTGTGTTAACGGTGTCGAAGGCCGTCATCAGGCGTTCGCGTGCCTCGCGGTTGAGCTTGGAAATGCCCTGACGCAGGCGGTCGATGGCCTCGACCAGGTCGTTGCGTTCGGTCTGCATCTTGGTCATTTCGACGCCCAGCGCCTCGGCCTCGGCCTCGGCCACCAGGTTGACGGGGCCCATGTTCTCGCGCTCGCGGATCAGGCGCTCGAGCTTGGTCGTGATCGTCTCCAGGTCCGGCATTTCGTCGGTCTCGGGATTGATTTCAAACTTGGCCAAAGCTTCGGCGATGGTCGAGCTGAATTTTTCCTGCACCTGCGTTTCAATGCCGTTTAAGGCGGTTTCGGCGGCGGTGACGGCGGCCTGCGCATGAGCGCGGGATTCGCGCGCATCGGCCAGATCCGACTCGGCTTCCTTCAGGCTGCGGCCGACCTCGGCCACCAGATTTTCGGCGGCGGCCAGAAGATGCGCGGCATCCGCGCGGGTTTTGTCGGCTTCGGCAATGAAATCAAGCAGGGACTGTTTCTCGCGGGCAATTTCATCGGGGCGGTGGGCGAGGCGCTCAAGCGTCTGTTCCTCCTCAATCCGCCGCTCGGTCAACTCGGCGACGCGGGCGTCGTTGCGGGCAATGCGCTGGGTCCAGTTTTCGATTTCGCGCTCCAGCTCGGCCTTGCGACGGCGGCGCTGGTCGGCGTCGCGGACCAGTTGGCTTAAGGCCGTCTTGTGCTCAGACAGTTCGCGGCGCTTGCCGTCGATGGACTCACGCATGGTGTCGATGCGCAGGCGCAGCTCCGTGCCATCGGGCAGTGTCCCGATCTCGCCCGCGACGGCGGCGAGGTTCGTGTCCACTTCCGTCTTTTCGGTCGTGTGCGCCTCAAGCGTTGCCGTGAGGTTGGCAAGCTTGGATGTAATGTCGGCGGCCTCGCGAGTCAGGCGGCCAAGGCGGTCGCGCAGGGACGACTGATTCTGTTCGGCCATTTTGAGAGTAAGGCGGGCCTTGGCAACGGCATTCTCAGCAGTCGTGCGTTTTTCACGTGCGGTTTCCAATACCAGATCAGCCGCCATGAGAGCGTCCGTGGTCGCGCTCAGGGACGAGGCCAGCTCGCTCAGGCGGTTTTTCTGCTCAAGGCGGACGGCGGAAGCAGGTGTTGCTTCGGGCTTGATGGTAAAACCGTCCCAGCGCCATGCGCCGCCCTCGTGCGTCACGATGCACTGGCCGGGGAAAAGCTTGTAGATAAGGGCTTCGGCTTCAGCGGCCGTTGCGACAACGCCGATTTGCGACAGGGCGCGGGAGAGTTCAGGCGGGGCTTTGACGAATTTGGACAGAGGCTCGGCCTCGCCGGGAAGGGCGGGAAGGACGTTATGCGCGTCTTCGGGGATCGCGCGCCAGAAAGTGGGGGCGTGGGTGTCCAGCGCGGCCCAAAGATCGTCGCCCAGCGCCACGGCCAGCGCCTTTTCAAAGCCGCCGTTGACGTTGAGGGTGTCGATGATGGGGGCGTATTCATGATCGTCCTGCTTGGCGAGCAGGCGGGCGATCGCGTCGCGCTCGGCAGCCAGCGCCTGGTGCGCCTTTTCAGCCGTGCGTTGCGTTTCAAGGGCAATATTAAAGTCGTTATCGGCCGATGTTTTGGCTTCTTCGCAACGCTCAAGATCCGCGCGGGCGGAGGTCACAACATCGTCGAACTCGGCCACGTTTTCTTCAAGAATTTTGATTTCATCGATGATGCCGGTTTCAGCGGCCAGCTCTTCTTTTTCCTGCTCAAGGTTCGAGATGCGGCGGGACACGTTTTCAAGGCGCTGAGTAAGCGACTGTTGCTGGCGTTCAAGCGTCTTGCGGTGCGCCTCGTCGGCGGCTGCCTTGCGCGTGGCTTCGGTCAGTTCCTGATCCATCGTGCTGACAGAGGCGTCGGTTGCGCTGACTTTTTCGGTCATGCGCGCGTGATCGCTGTCATAAAGGGCGTCGGCTTCGGCAATTTCGGCGGTTTCAAAACGCTGGGTTTCGATTGTGGATGCTGCTTCGACCTTCTGCGCCGTTTCATGGTCGATGTCGGAGACGATCTGGTCGAGGATCTCGCGGGTGCGTTCCTGCTCTTCGGTGATCTTGCGTTCTTCGGCTTCGAGAGAACTGTGCGCGAGGCGCAGGCGCTGCAACGCGGCGGCGGCCTCGGCCTCCTGCTTGCGCAGATCGGGCAGCTTTGCGCTTTCATCCGTCTGCTGCGTGGTCAGTTCTGTGACAGTCGAGGTTTTGTCGCGGACCAGCGCTTCGGCCTGGTTGAGCGCGGCTTTGGCCGTCTCAACCGCGGTCACGGCCGATGTGCGGCGCAGGTAAAGCACCGTGGCGTCGGCCCTCTGGATATGGTCGCTCAAGTTCCGGTAGCGGCTGGCCTGGCGAGATTGTTTTTTGAGCGCTTCGAGCTGGGCGTTCATCTGCGCCAGCACGTCATCGACGCGGGTCAGATTCGTTTCGGCGGCGCGGAGTTTAAGTTCCGCCTCATGCCGGCGGACGTGCAGGCCGGAAACGCCGGCGGCTTCCTCAAGGATCTGGCGGCGCTGTGTCGGCTTGGCGTTGATGATGTCGGCAACGCGGCCCTGGCTGACAAGCGCGGGCGAGTGTGCACCGATGGAAGAATCTGCGAACAAAAGCTGGACGTCGCGCATGCGCACGATCTTGCCGTTGACCTTGTAGGTCGATCCGATGTCGCGTTCGATCTTGCGCGAGACTTCCAGCTGGTCGGAATCGTTGATTTCGGCGGGCGCGGTGCGGTCGGCGTTGTCGAGGAAGATGGTCACTTCCGCGTTGTTGCGCGCGGGACGGTTGGTCGTGCCGTTAAAGATGACGTCGTTCATTTCCGACGAACGCATGCGCTTGGGCGAGTTTTCGCCCATGGCCCAGCGAAGCGCCTCGACCAGGTTGGACTTGCCGCAGCCGTTTGGGCCGATGACACCGGTCAGGCCCTGGCCGATTTCGATTTCGGTATGATCGACAAACGACTTGAAGCCGGAAAGTTTTAGTTTTGTGAACTGGACCATGTCGGCTTATTTTCCCTTCGCTTGCATGATTTTATCAACCGTTTTTCTAAATTCGTCGATGTGCTGGCCGCCGCTGAATTGAACTTCGCCCAGGTTGAAGACGAAAGTCGGCGTGGCCTTGATGCTCCAGCGTGTCTGGCCTTCCTGCAGGCGTTTGAGCATTTCGACTTCAAGGTCCTTGTTTTTCATGCAGGCGTCAAAACCTTCGTCCGAAAGCCCGGCCAGCTTGCCCAGTTTCTTGAGCGCGTCGAGCTGGTCGTCGCTGGATATCCAGCGTTGTTGGTTCGCAAAAATAACCTCGACCAGATTAAAGTAATTTTCCTTCGGCGCGCAGCGCGCCATCATCGCGGCTTTCAGGGCCATGTTGTCGAGAGGGAAGTCGCGCATCGTCCAGTGAATTTTGCCCGTATCGATGAATTCTTTTTTGACATCCGAAAAGACGGTGTTGTGAAAGTGCGCGCAATGGCTGCAGGTCATTGAAGCGTATTCGATGACCTTGATCGGCGCGTTGCTGTCCCCCAAAGTTCTTTCGGCGAGAGCCAGCGTCATAATGACGTCGGGCAGGACGGGGAGATCAGAGGCGTCGGCCTCAGGCGAAACGGGCGGCGTGGGTTCGGCCGGTTTTTCAGAGCTTGCCGGCGGCGTCGGAGTTGAAGGCGCCTCGGTAGCCTGGGCGGTCCAGACCACAAGTCCCATAAAAGCCGCAAAAAACAGCACAACGATGAAGGCGCAAAGCTTCCCTTTATTCATGGCGATCAAAAGTCCCTTTAAATGTTAGATTCTGTAGACAAATATAACCCTTTAAGAGCTGAAATTGCAATGCTGAATATGAAGCTAAACATGAAAAATCAAGGGCTTCCAGCTATGGCAATGGTTTAAAAAATTCTCTCAAGCATCTTGTATTAAAACGTAAAACAGGACTATAAAGTGGCATGGGAATTTCTTTTATCAAGATGCACGGTCTTGGCAATGACTTCGTCATTTTTGACGGACGCGCGAAATTGCCGGCTTTTTCACGAGACGAGATTCGGCAAATCGCTGATCGCAAGACGGGTGTCGGCTGCGACCAGCTCATTGTGATGGAACCCGTAACAGCGGGTGGCAAGGCCGATGTTTTCATGCGGATTTTCAATCCTGACGGCAGCGAGGCGGAAGCCTGCGGCAATGCGGCCCGGTGCGTGGCCCGCCTTTTGCTCGACGAGACAGGCAAGAAGGAAGTGACGATTGATACCAGGGGCGGGCTTTTGAAGGCCTCCCAAGCCAGCGAAAAAGGCTTTATCCGGGTTGAAATGGTAACACCGAAATTTGACTGGAAAGACATACCCTTAAGCCGGGAGGAAGACACGCTGCGTTTGAATTTCAGGGCGGGGGCCTTTGATCCGCCGGCGGCGGTGAATGTCGGCAATCCGCATGTCGTTTTCTTCGTGCCCAAACTCAGCGGCATTAATCTGCCTGAATTTGGCTATGGAATTGAAACTGATCCGCTTTTCCCCGAACGCGCCAATGTCGGCATCGCCGAGGTTGTGTCGCCGCAGACGATCAAGCTTAAGGTCTGGGAACGTGGGACGGGCATGACCCAGGCCTGTGGGTCAGGCGCTTGTGCTGCCATGGTGGCGGGGGTTCGTCGTGGGCTTGTTGCCCGCACGGCCGAAGTCATTCAGGAAGGCGGTCGTCTTGTGATCGAGTGGCCCAACGACAAAGGCCCCGTCATCATGAGCGGGCCGGTTGCTTTTGTTTTTAAGGGCGAATTAATTTAACATAACTTAAAATCCTCTTTTAGTGCAATTTTTTTTGCGTTGGTGTATCTATAACGCCATGCATGACTCTATGGAAAAAATTGAACCGCAGACTTCGGAAGAAACCGTCACGGAAAGCGACGGGCTGAAAGTCATTACGTTCGGCTGCCGCCTGAATATCTATGAATCCGAAGTCATGAAAAACCATGCCAAGGCAGCGGGGATCACCAATGCCGTGATTGTGAACACCTGCGCCGTGACGTCGGAAGCCGAGCGGCAGGCGCGGCAGGCGATCCGCCGGGCAAGGCGTGAAAACCCGGACGCCAAGATCATCGTGACCGGTTGCGCCGCACAGGTTCACACAAAAGAATTTGCCGCAATGGAGGCGATCGACCACGTCATCGGCAACGATCTGAAATTGAAAAAAGAGTCGTGGGAGAATTTGGGTCAGGCCGAACGCGTTCTGGTCAACGACATCATGTCGGTCAAGGAAACGGCGGGGCATCTGATCAGTGGGTTTGAACAACATGCGCGGGCCTTCGTTCAGGTGCAAAACGGCTGCGATCATCGCTGCACCTTTTGCATTATTCCCTATGGCCGCGGCAATTCGCGCTCGGTCCCCGTCGAAGCGGTCACGGAACAGGTGGGTGTGCTGGTCGCCAAAGGCTATAATGAAATCGTCCTCACGGGTGTCGACATAACATCTTACGGCGCGGATATTCCGGGGCAGCCCAAGCTGGGCGAAATGCTCCGCCGCCTGTTGAACAGCGTACCCGGCATCCGCCGCATGCGCCTGTCGTCGCTCGATCCCGTCGAGATCGACGCGGATCTGTGGCGGCTGGTTGCCGAGGAGCCGCGCTTCATGCCGCATCTGCACCTGAGCCTTCAGGCGGGCGACGATATGATCTTGAAGCGCATGAAGCGCCGCCATCTGCGGCAGGATGTGATCGATGTTTGCAACAAGGCGCGCGCGCTTCGCCCCGATATTGTGTTCGGTGCGGACATCATCGCGGGCTTTCCGACCGAAACGGACGAGATGTTTGAAAACACGCTTCGGATCGTCGAGGAATGCGATCTGACGTGGCTGCATGTCTTCCCGTACTCGCCGCGCATCGGCACGCCCGCGGCCAAAATGCCGCAAGTCGACGCCGCGATCCGCAAGGAACGCGCCGCCCGCCTGCGCGAAGCGGGGGAGCGTCAGGCGCTCAAGCATATGCAAGAACAGGTGGGCCGGACGGTTGAGGTTCTTGCCGAAAAGAATAACACGGGCCACACGCCCCATTTTGCACCGGTCCGGTTGGATCGGGATGTGAAACCGGGGGAAGTTAAGCGTGTACGCTTGATGGAAATTCAGAATAGGATGTTGGCAGGTGTGTTAAGTCAGTTTTGACACGAACAGTTTCTCTTGACTTTTGGGGGCTTTTATGGTTAAACTCAGCCAAGATGCCCTTATCGGGTTTCTCGAATCCGCCACATGGCGGATTTTTTATTTTGAAGTATTAAAATCAACAGGATATGCGCTTTCATTGCGAAGAACGGTATCATACAATCATTCAAGAGCAAGGGGTTAAAAATGGCAAAGTCTTCTCTCAAAAACCTTCAACCGATAGCCGGGAAGCACGCAATTCAGGAAGTCGTATTCACTCTGCATCTGGATAAGGGGACGCCTCTAGAAAAGTCAGATGTATTCAAAAGCATACACAAAGGCAAGTTTAAGAAAGACTTCCCAAAGTTTGCGATGCTTTTTCAAAAATCTTTTCACTTCAAGGACGATATGCCGCAGGTGTCAAATACGGTTGAAGGCGGTTTCAGCTTTGAACAGTATTTTCAAGATGGCAGACTCCGCTACAGGGTAAGGGCTCAGAAGTCAGGCAATGAGGATGGTGAAAATTCTTGGATTGCCGTTAATATTCTAGACTATGATCGCTGGAAGCCGGCGTCAGGTATGGCGTATGATTGGCTTAGAAAGGTTGCTGTGAAGCAAAAGGGGCTTAATGCAGCAGCTATCACTTTACAGTACATAGATATTTTGAACTGGAATGATGATGGTATGTTGCCATACGATGCTATTTTCAATACTGGCACAATTTATCTTCCTCCAAAATTTTCCGGCAATGCAGCAAAATGGCATGCCAGTTTTGCCTATGAAGAAAAAAGGGATAATTATAATAAAACTAACAAGTTATCTGTTACAACGGTTCCGAATGCCAAATTAGGGAGCCGGATAGTTATAGACAATCCGTTAACCATTGTTTTTGAAAAACCTGTTAATATTAATAAGGGGCTGGCGGCGCGAACTGGTGAGCTGGTGGAAAGCTTTCAAGGGTTGCATGACCAAAACAAGCAAATTTTGAAAGATGTTCTGTCTAAGGAAGTCTGTTCGATTATAGGGCTGAAATAATGGCGCAAAGTTTGGAACACATCAGTGACGGGGGCATTCCTTCTTATGAGGCGGCAGAGCTTCATAGGAGCGCGGGCGGGTTTCTGTTTGCAACATTTGATTCCATGTTGGTTTCAGGGGTCGGCCATAGGCGGAGAGCAGAAAATTCTATTGAGTTTCTGGAACTTGATGTTGAAGAATCCACAAATTGGTCTGTGACAGGCAAATCCGAGAAACTGATTTTTAATAGCAATGTTATCCATCTCCAAGATGAGCGAGACATCAAGGAGTTTATCTTTTCCAGATATGAAGTTTTGGATGTGGCCGGTATCAGGGGATTTCTTGTCAGCAGGCCTAATCTAATTCGGTTTTTAAAGTCAGCCTATGATGAGATGCGCCAGAACTTTACCCATACTGTCGGTGTCCGCCTGGAGTTGATTGACGAACAAGAGGAAAACGAAGGTGACAAGCTGTATGTTAGCGTGTCATTTGCGAAGAATGCTGACGATAAAAAAATCATTGCTCAATATCATGATTTTTTTGAGAGATGGTGGATAAAGAATTGCGATGATTTTGGTACGCAAGTGGTCTTGGGCATTCTTTAATGAATTGGAATTGGCGACATTATTTAACTTTAGCTGAAAAGTTATCGCAAGAAGAAGATGAGGCGTGTCAGCGTTCAGCTGTAAGCCGCGCTTATTATGCTCTTTATAATCAGGCTAAAGAATGGTTTATGAGTGATGCTAGCAGGCGGCAACTGGGATTAAAGAATGATGAGAGGGGGCATGAGAAACTGTGGGTTGAGATTAGCCGTTTGGGTGTGGAGGCTAAACTTATCGCCAATAATGGCCAAATGCTCAGAATGCAAAGAAACAAGTGTGATTACGATAAAACAACAGGTCTTAATTTAAGGGAGATATCCCCAAGATCGGTGACTCTGGCGAAAAATTCAATTGAGCGGCTGAAAAATATCGATAGTCAGTGAATTTTCGTTATGTGCTCCTGCTGACAGAACTGGAGAGCAGTGTCTTATCCGGGATTGTCCAAAATTAATAAAAATCATTATTTTTCAATATGATAACAAGTCAGTTTTTATATTGACATAATCAATAATAATATATATTATGTTAAAATCTGAAAACATTTAGAAACCGCGGAGATAAAATCATGAGCTTTGGGAAAAGTCTGGTTGTCAGGGATAAAGACGGTAACGATGACAAAAAGCCCGGCGATGCCGGCAAGGCGCTTGCGCGCGTGGCGGGCGGCACATCTGTCACCTCAATGCCGCAGCAGGCCAGCACGGTGGTTGCAAAAAAAATGGAACAGTCTTTGGAGCTGAAAAAAAACGGCGCCACGATCGTCTTTGTCATCGATGCTACGGCCAGCCGCGAAGCGAACTGGGTCGCATCGCAAACGGCGCAGGCAAAGATGTTCAATAAGGCGGCGGGCATGGGAGACATGCACCTGTCGATCCTGTGCCATCGTGGCGACAAGGTGGAGTATCTGGGCACGTTTTCAAACGGGACCGAGGCCGGGGCGCGCATGAAGGATGTTTCCTGCCTGAGCGGTCATACGAGGCTGGGCGAGGCGCTTGCGCGCAGCATGTCCCTTGAAAAAACGCCGTCGGCCATCATCATGGTCGGCGACAGCTGCCAGGATTGCCAGGCAGACAGCCATCGCCGTCTTTTCGACATGGCGACGGAGATGCTGCGCAAGGGGATAAAAGTCTACGCCGTACACGATCCGCATTCCGATGACGATCCCCGCCACGGGGCCGAGATCTACAAAAAGGTCGCGGAGATGACCGGCGGTTCTTTCGTGACCATCGATGACGGCAAGGATTTCGCCAACCTCTGCGAGGCGATTGTTGCCCTGGAAGTCGGCGGCGCCAAGAAATTCCAGGAATTGGTCGCCCAAGGCAATCAGGCGGCGAAAAAGCTGATCGCCGGCAGCCGCACACCGCTTCTGGGCGGTCCGCGGGGCAAATAAGGGAAAAGGACATACCCGATGTCGGAATCAGAAACAGGTCCCGGAAAAGAGACTCTGACGGACGAGCAGCGCGAGGCTCTTGGCAACAGGTTTGACAAGATGTTCAGGACTCTCGACAGCAAGCTGGAATCCATGGACGGCGAGGGGATGCAAGACGGGCAAGTTGTCGCCACGGTTGTGGCGCTTCGAAAGACGCTCAGCCGCCTCGGCCTGAATTTTGGCGCCGTTCTTGACATGGCGGCCACGGGCGGCAGCAGTGACAAAATGACGCAGATGGAAGAAACCCTCAAGACTTTCGAGGCCGCCAACCAGTCCCTGAAAATCAGCGAACAGTTCCTGCTGCAGGAAAACGCAAGGCTGGAAAGGCTGTTGCGGTACGGTCAGGAAAATTCGGAGCTTCATCAGTCAGCTGCAAAGCTTTCTCCCGAAGAATTTCATCAGCAGGCTGCAAATCTGCAAAGCATGCTGGACCGGACCGTGACGAGGGTGGAAAAGCTTCTCGAGAGCCCGGACAGGCTAAGACAGGTACGGCAGGCCCAATATGAGGCCAGCCTTGGCGAGGCATTGGCGTTTCGCGCACCGGCTGGGAAGGCAAAAGGCTGGCTTGTCTCCATGATGCTCAAAGTTCTTGATTCCAAGGGATACAACCTGACGCCCGAGAGACTGGAAGGTATGCAAAAGCTTATAAATGAGCAGCAGGCCGCGCTCGAACAAAGCCATGACGGTTCATTGGTCAGGCCGCTTCAGGAAATCAGGCGGTTTTTGGAAGGCGTTGTTTTGCCGACGCTGGATCTGTCGGCTCCCGATGCCGTGCCGCGGGAGATGTTCGACCGTGCGCAGGGGCAGATCTCGCAACTGGAAATCGATGTACTGACGCTGGACCAGGAAAATGAAGCGCTGAAAAAAGAGCGCGACGCGCTGAAAGAAGCGGAAGACCTGCGCAAGAGTTTTAACGCGCACGGCAATCAGGAAGCTGCGTTGATGGAGATGCGCAAGGAGAATGACCGCTTGGCCGAGTTTATCGGCAAACAGCGCGAGAAGAATGAGGAGCTTGAAACCCGGGTAAAGGATTTGACGGAAGCTGAGAACCAGCTGTCGGAGAAGGTCAAAAAGCTTGATTTGCGCTGGCGGGAGGAGAGGGACGAAAATACCCGTCTTATCCAGACTAACAATCAGCAAAGGGAAGAGATCGCCCGACTGAATAAAGCATTGTTGCAAAAAGGGTCCTCGCGCCCGCGGCGGCGGGGAAGCCTGCTCATGGCGGGATTTTTGGGCGCGGTTCTGGCCATTCCCGGCACCGTTTACTTCATGACGGACACGACGGCGCCTGAGCAAAAGCCGCAGGCAGAGCAAGACATTTCGCAGAAAAAGGATCGCGCCGGACGCCAGGATCAGTTGGCGGAGCCGCAATCTTCGGCATTTACATCTCCGGCCATGGGGCCCGCGCAGTAATATAGAGTAAGAATCTGAAGCTTTCCGTTGTTCCTGCGAAGGCAGGAACCCATTGGAAATTATGGGCCCCTGCCTTCGCAGGGGCACGATCTTTGTCGAAAAGTTGATTTAAACGATTGTAGTGCCTCGAATAATTATTGAGGACAGATCGTTACATGTCATCCCGAGGAGCTTTGTGACGAGGAATGACAAAAAGAGGGTTTTTAGAGGTGGCGCATATATGGAAACATTCTTCGAATCAAATCAAATTGATATAAGTGTTGTTAAACAACTGCCTCATCCATATCCTTTGCGCACGATGATCTGGTTCAAACGAAAAGAAACGAAGACGGAAGAAAAACCGGGCCTGTTCGCAAGGCTCAAGGCGGGGCTGAGCCGTTCGTCGGCTGCGATCACTGAAGGGCTTTCGTCCATCGTGACCAAGCGCAAACTCGACAGTGCGATGCTAGCCGAAATCGAGGAGCTTTTGATCACGGCTGATTTTGGTCCGCAACTTGCATCAAGGTTGACGGCGGAACTGGGCCGGGAGCGCATGGACAGGGACGTAAGCGATGAAGAAGTGCGCGCGTTTCTGGGCGACAAGATTGCGGCCCTGCTGCAAAAACATGAAAAGCCGATTATTTCCGATACCGCCGCCAGGCCTTTCGTCATTTTGTTCGCGGGCGTGAACGGCACGGGCAAGACGACGACGATCGGCAAGCTGGCCCACCAGTTCAGGGAAGAGGGCAAGTCCGTGATGCTGGCGGCGGGCGACACGTTCCGCGCCGCGGCGGTCGAGCAGCTGAAAGTCTGGGGCGAGCGCAGCAAATGCCCGGTTGTTGCCAAGGACATCGGCAGCGACGCGGCGGCGCTGGCTTATGAGGCGGTTGAAAAAGCGATCAGCGAAAATGTCGACGTCCTTATGATCGACACGGCGGGACGTTTGCAAAACAAAACGGATCTAATGTCTGAGCTTGAAAAGGTCGTGCGCGTCATCAAGAAGAAATTGCCCGAAGCCCCCCATGCGGCAGTGATTGTGCTGGACGCCACGACGGGCCAGAACGCGCAGAACCAGGTCGAATTATTCGGGAAATCCGTCGGAATTACAGGCATCATTATGACCAAGCTTGACGGGACCGCCCGTGGCGGCACGCTGGTGGCCCTGGCGGAAAGGTTTGGTTTACCAGTCCATGCTATAGGTATAGGAGAGGGGATAGAGGATTTGCGCCCGTTTGAGGCGTCTTCTTTCTCCCGCTCACTCATGGGACTGGGGTAAACAGGGGAAATGTTTTTTACTAAAAAAGGGCCGGCGCCCATTCATAACGGACGCAAAAGCGTCAAGACCTTTACCGAGCCCGACAAGGCCGTTGCCTGGGTCCGCGAGCTCTACAAAAGCAACATCGACTATCTGGGACACTGCTTTGAGAGGTTTTCAAAAGGCGAAAAGCTCGAGGGGGCGGTACACGCTTACTATCCCTACATCCGCCTGGCCATCACGGAAACGCCGCGGATCGACGCACGCCGTTCCTACGGCTTTCTGGCGCATCCCGGCCTTTACAGCACGACCGTCACGCGGCCCGATATTTTCGATTATTACTATCTCGAGCAGCTGAACATGCTGGCCCAAAATCACAAGGGGCTGAATATCGAAGTCGGCGTCAGCGACATGTCGATCCCGCTGCACTTCGCATTGGGCGAGAATTTTCATCTTGAGGCCGATCTCGGCGGCGAACAGATCGCCCAGATACCGAATTTTTTCGATCTTCCAAATCTGGCCGATATGGATGATTCAATTCCCAACGGTACTTATGAACTTGGGCCGAATGATGAAAAGCCGCTGGCGCTTTTCACCGCGCCGCGCGTGGACTTAAGCATCCAGCGTCTCAAACACTACACCCTGACTTCGGCCAAGCACTTCCAGAACTTTATCGTTTATACCAACTATCAATTCTATGTTGACGAGTTTGTCCGCCACGGGCTTGAACTGATGTCAAAGTCCGACGACCCGCAGATCGCCAATCTACGCAAGGAATACGTGGCTTTTGTCGAACCCGGCGATCATGTGACCCACAATGCGAACATTCACGGCAAGCCGATGGCTGAAGGCACACGCGCCGTGCGCCTGCCGCAGATGCCCGCATATCACCTCAAACGCGCCGACGGGTCGGGGATCACGATGGTTAACATCGGTGTGGGGCCGTCGAATGCCAAAACGATCACGGATCACGTCGCGGTCTTAAGGCCTCATGCCTGGATCATGCTGGGCCATTGCGCGGGTTTGCGCAGCTCGCAGTCGCTGGGCGATTACGTTCTGGCGCACGGCTATGTGCGCGAGGACGGGGTGCTGGACCAGGACCTGCCACCCTGGGTTCCGCTGCCGGGCCTGTCGGAAATCCAGCTGGCGCTGGAACGCTCGGTCTCGCAAATTACTGGGCTTGACGAGTACGAGCTTAAAAAAGTCATGCGCACCGGAACGGTCGCAACGGTCAGCGACCGCAACTGGGAACTGCGCGAGCAGGGGATCCCGATTAGGCGCCTAAGCCAGTGCCGCGCCATCGCGCTTGACATGGAATCGGCCACGATCGCGGCCAACGGCTTCAGATTTCGCGTTCCTTACGGCACTTTGCTCTGCGTGTCGGACAAGCCGCTGCACGGCCAATTGAAACTGCCTGGCATGGCGGACAAATTTTACCGCGAGCGCGTGGGCCAGCATTTGAAAATCGGTTTGCTGGCTATGGAGAAAATCCGGGCGCTGGGCACCGACCGCCTGCACAGCCGCAAGCTTCGAAGCTTCAATGAAGTGGCGTTTCAGTAGGATGATGTGGGATGAAGGGGTTGGACCTGATCGCGGTATTGATGATCACTGGCATGTTGCTGCCGTCCGGCAAGGCCGTGGCTTGCGAGGGTGCGCTGCCGGATGACGAAGAGCAAGAGGCCTTTTTTGCAGCCATTGATACGGATCATGACGGTTTTATCGGGGTTGCGGAGCTGACAGAGCATTATAACAGCCTGGGCGTTCAGGATGCAGCGGCACTGGTTGCGCAGACCATTAAGGATGCGGATGAAGATCGTAATGGCAAGCTGTCAGCCGCTGAATTTTTTAATGATATGACGCGTTGCTGAAAGAGATGATTGTATGCCGGATAAAGTTCTTCTGAAGGATGTGTTGTTCAATCGCGTTAAGGTAGAGAAAATTGCCGGGGAAATTAAGCGCGTATATCCCGCTTTCAAAAAGAAAGAATTTGTACGTGACGTAATGCGGGATTTTCCCGCGCTTGAACTCAAAGCCCGGATTACATGGATAGCGGCATGTTTGAAAGCGTACTTACCGGCCGACTATCGCCGTGGCGTCGGCCTTCTGTTGAAGGCGCTGCCAGCGCCCAATAATCCCGGCCTGTCCGATGATGATTTTGGAGAGTTTATTTACGCGCCATATTCCGAATACGTGGCCAAATATGGATGCACCAGGGAATATCTGACATTTTCACTCGATGCGCTGTATGAGATAACACAGCGTTTTTCCGCGGAGGATGCGATTCGTTATTTTATCAATGCGTTCCCCCGGGAGACGATGGCCGAGCTTCTGAAATGGACAAAAGACCCGCATTATCATGTCCGCAGGCTGTGCAGCGAAGGTACGCGTCCTAAATTGCCATGGTCCCGGAAAATAAATATTACCGCGACGGCGGCCTTGCCAATTCTTGACGCCCTGTTTTCGGATCGGGCCCGTTTTGTTACGCGCTCTGTCGCCAATCATGTCAACGATATTTCAAAAATCGATCCTGATCTTGCGCTTAAGACGCTTGCCAGGTGGGAGAAGTCCGGCAGGCAGAAACCGGATGAGATGGGTTATATCGTCAGGCATGCGCTTCGTACGCTGATCAAGCAGGGAAATCCGAAGGCCATGAAGATACTTGGCTTTTCGCACGCGCCGAAAGTCAAGGTATCCGGCTTCAGGGTGCCTAAAGAAGTGACGATGAACACAGCGCTCGAGTTTTCTTTCAAGCTGTATGCAGAAGAAGATACCCAGGTCATCATTGATTACATCCTTCACTTTCAGAACAAGTCCGGGAAGCTCAATAGCAAAAAAGTCTTTAAACTGAGCAAGGCCACGCTTGAAAAAAACACCCCCGTTGTTGTCAGCAAGCGGCATCCGCTCCGTGAACGCATGACGACGAGGACGCTTTATCCCGGAAGGCATAGGATAGAAATTCAGATTAATGGCAAAGTGTATGCGGATAGTTATTTCAAGCTCAACAGTGCTTAATGTATTGATATAAAAGAAATTTTCAGTTTTTGATTTACAGTTTTATATGGTTATGTTAATAGTATTAGAACAACCAAAAAGAAAAACTCATGAGTCTTACGGGCAAACTTAAAAGCAGCACGGCAATAAGCGGCGTTCAGCAGCAGATGCTTTCGGCGCTTGTTGACGATAACGCCGAACAGGAAAAGGTCCTGGAGGCGTTGTTCGCCGCCAAGGTCAACGACAATGACACCCGCACGAAATGGCAGAAGCTGAAAACGGGCGAAGCGGCGCTGTCGCTCGACGATCTGGCGTCGGCCCTTCAGGCATTGAACAAAAGCGGCTTTGTTGCCAACACGGACAAGATCAAGCTTGAAGTCAAATCGCCGCTGACGCACAAGGAATTTCTCCACGCGCTGAAAGAAGGCCAGACAAACGTGGCCGAGCTGAAGAAGCAGTTTCTGGCGCTGCGCGACGAGGCGAAGAAGGAAAAAGGGTATCTGTCGAAGGCTTTTGGCGTCTTTTCAAAGGAAAAGCCGATTGAGGCCGTGCTGGAGAACGTGGCCAGCTTTGAAAAATACTGTCACAGGGAAGGGATCACCTTCAACGATGTCAGCAACCAGCTGATCGCGGGCGAAAAGCCGAAAACGGCGTTCGATAAAATTTCGGAATTTCGCTTTCTGATCGCGGCGGCGGGCGGCGGGCTTACGGGGCTTGCTGGGGTTAATATTATGGCGCGGTATCCTGTACTTGAAAGCGTGCCGGACATGTTCTTCACGGGCCTTCCGTATTTTGCGGTGCCCTTTATGGGGCTTAGCATTTTCAAGGCTTTCTCGGAAAAGAACATCAGTGACGAAGCTGGAACCTTCGGCCGCTTTGCCACGATGATGCTGGGTGGCTTTGTGATCGGTGCCGCCATTACGGCAGTGATGTCAGGCATTCTGCCCGATCCTGCCGCGCTGCCGGGAGCGCCTGTCGATACGACGGCGCCGGCTGCTTTGCCATGGTATAATCCGTTCCGTTACATCATTCATACGATGGCCGGGTTTGCGGCCTTTTCGGGGCTTTACAAGATTGCCAAGAACAAGCTGAAACCCGAGGACGAGCAGGCGGCCGAGCTGGCCAGGAAAAGCAAGATCCGGCAGGCTTTCAGCCGCGCGGCCAGCGGCATGCTCACCAAGACTGCGGCCGCTTTCACCGTAGCAGCCGGAGAGTTTACTAAAAAAGCCGCGCATTACGGCGACAAGGCGTTCAGCACTTATATGAATTTCGTGGCGCTTCCCGCGATCACGCTCATGATGTCCAACACGTTCAGCCAGGGCTATCAGAAATTAGCGGCCTATGCCGGATACTATGAAGTGGTTGGCGCCGCCATGGGTGTGTGCGCGGCGTCGCTGGCGACGGCTTCGTTCCTTTATGGGGCGCGGCGCTGGAAAGACGTCAAGGCCATCGGCAAGACGGTCGGAACGGCGTTCAGCCTGTCGTCGGGCGTGGCGACAATGCCGACGACCAAGGCAAGCCTGAAAATCATGGGAGTGCCGTCGCGGATACGCGAGTCAGTCGTGCCGTTAAGCGCAAACTTCAACATGCTGGGGACGTCGCTTTACATGGGCACGACGGTTTTTGCCGCCAGCGCCATGTTCGGCCAACCGATGGAACCGCTTAATCTTGCAGCCACGGCTGCGATGGTGGCGCTCCACGGCTATGGCGCGCCGGGCGTGCCGGCATCGAACATCAGTCTTCTGGCGCCCGTCATGGGCCTGACCGGGCTTTCCAACGGCGCCATCAAGAAGATGTACGAAGTCGTCATTCCGGGCGACCGTATCCTTGATATGTCGCAAACGGCGCTCAACGTCTGGGGCGATATGATGATCGCATTGGGTAAATATCGCCGCGAGATCAAGACGAGAGCCAAGAATATCAAGAAAATCCGCACGGAACGGCAGAAGGCGGCGGTTTCCGCCCCGGCTCTTTAAAACGCACACAATGTCATCCCGACGGAGCGCATTCATGCGCGACGAGGGATCTTCGGCGTTTCTGTCAGATGTGAAGATTCCTCGTCGATTGAAAAGAAACGCTTTTCAAGCTCGCTCGGAATGATATTGTCTTGGTTGGAGCAACCCGTCTACGACGCCGCGGCCTGTTCTTCGTCTTTTTTCTTTTTGGCCGATTTTTCAGCGGGTTTTTTCTTGTCGTGGACGTAGAGCGGCTGCGTGTTGTTGATCACATGCTCGCCCTTGACGACGACTTCGCTGACCTCTTCCATGCCGGGCAGGTCAAACATGGTGTCCATCAGGATGGTTTCCATGATCGTTCTCAAGCCACGGGCGCCGGTGTTGCGCTCGATCGCGCGCTTGGAGATTTCCCTGAGCGCGTCGGCCTCGAAGGTCAGCTTGACGTTTTCCATCTCGAACAGGCGCTGGTATTGTTTCACCAGCGCGTTCTTGGGCTCGGTCAGGATCTTGATGAGCGCCGGGATGTCGAGGTCTTCGAGCGTTGCCACGACGGGCAGGCGGCCGATAAATTCGGGGATCAGGCCGAATTTAAGAAGGTCTTCGGACTGCACTTCCTTCAGGATCTCGCCGGCCCTGCGGTCGTCGGGGCCCTTGACGTTGGCGCCAAAGCCGATGCTGGACGCACGGCCGCGGGCCGAGATGATCTTTTCAAGCCCCGCAAACGCGCCGCCGCAGATGAAGAGGATGTTGGTCGTGTCCACCTGCAAAAATTCCTGCTGCGGGTGCTTGCGGCCGCCCTGCGGCGGGACCGAGGCCATCGTGCCTTCCATCAGTTTCAGCAGGGCTTGCTGCACGCCTTCGCCCGACACGTCGCGGGTGATGGACGGGTTGTCCGACTTGCGGCTGATTTTATCGACCTCGTCGATATAGACGATGCCGCGCTGCGTCTTCTCGATGTTGTAATCGGACGACTGCAGCAGTTTCAAAACGATGTTCTCGACGTCTTCGCCGACATAGCCCGCTTCGGTCAGCGTCGTGGCGTCCGACATGGTGAAGGGAACGTCAAGGATGCGCGCGAGCGTCTGGGCCAGCAGTGTTTTGCCCGAACCCGTGGGGCCGATCAGCATGATGTTGGATTTTGCAATCTCGACATCCGATCCTTTTTGTCCCTGATCGATACGCTTGTAATGGTTGTGAACCGCGACGGACAAGATGCGCTTGGCGCGGTCCTGACCGATGACGTAATCGTCGAGGACTTTCTTGATTTCCTTCGGCGTCGGGATGCCGTCGTGCGAGCGGACAAGCTGGGTCTTGTCTTCCTCATGGATGATGTCCATGCAAAGCTCGACACACTCGTTGCAGATGAAAACGTTGGGGCCCGCGATCAGCTTCCTGACTTCGTGCTGGCTTTTGCCGCAGAAGGAGCAGTAGAGCGTATTCTTCGAGTCGCCTGAACCTGCTTTGCTCATTATTTTTATCCCCTTGTTTATACCCGTTTCGAACCTTTAAGGAGCTGTTACCCCTTATAATTAGGATAGACCACGCTTTTTGAAATTCCAACCTTTTGGCCAGAAGTTTATTTTTTTGAAAATTAACACAATATTCAGGATTTCCATGCAACAATGCGAGCGCTATCATCAGTTCCATGACACTGAATCTAAGCATCGATCACTTGCTTGAAAACTTCGCCGCTTTCGAGGATTGGGAGGGGCGTTATCAATATCTTATAGAGTTAGGAAAACTTCTCCCGCCGATGGCCGAGGCCGACAAGACCGAGGAAACAAAGGTCCGCGGCTGTATAAGCCAGGTCTGGATAAAGCCGAAGTGGCGTCATGACGGACGTTTTGATTTTGACGGCGACAGCGATGCCATGATCGTAAAGGGTCTAGTCGCAATTCTGAAAATAGCCTATGCGGGCAAGACGTCAGATGAAATCGCCCAGCTGGATATTCAGGCGCTTTTCACAAAGCTTGGTCTCGACCAACACCTAAGCCCCAACCGGCGTAATGGTTTTTACGCGATGGTCGAGCGGATTAAAAATATGAAAAATATATAAGAATCAACCTTTTAGCTAAAGTCTTAGACCGCGCATTTAATAATTAACATAATATATAAGCGGTGATACATTCTCATAGCTATGCATATGGGAGCTTATCATGGGCAAAATGAAAGAATTTATCCAACGCCGCAAGGAAAAATGGGCGGAGTTTAAGAAGGACTATCGAGACAGCGCATTTTTTCTTGAGACTGCGGGCAGTTCCGTCAAGCTCGGTGCTGGAATGGCGGCCGTAGGCGCTGCTGCTTATTTTGTTGGCGGAGCGGGTGTCGATGTTTTCACGCATCAGGCAGCCCATCTTAATACTGTCGGAGAAGTAGCTACGTTTTTGGGAGGGGGAGTCTCATTCATGGGAGGTATAATCACTGTCCTCGGAGGGGGGGATTTTTACGGGCATCTCGGGACTAACGCATGTAGCGGAAAGGTTTACCAATAAAATAATCTCAACAGCCCACAACGAAGCCGGCCAAATGGTCAAAGGGCCAATCTGGGCTTTGGAACGGGCACGCGTTGCGCAGCAAGAAATCATCAAGCTTGCAACAAGCTTCAATGAGGCCGCGGCTTTGCCGGAAGAGACGCAGCAGAAAATCGAGTCCTTGATCAACGCCACGGCCGAGGCCCGCAAGCATCTGACTATCATGGATGCCGGGACCAAGGGCGCGGGGACGGAAGAATACCAGTTCATACGCCCTGTGCAGAATGTTGAACTGCTCAACAAAAAACCGGGCGCCGCAATGCCGGTTATTCCCATCGCTTTCATACGGTGAATGGATTTATAGTGACTTGAATAATTTTTGACATGATTCTCTCATGT
>FRDC01002197.1_pt3 | contig 41235 bp, 62 predicted proteins | sample 1106171 | NCBI WGS metagenome assembly FRDC01 (sample SAMEA3930566, study PRJEB13176) | freshwater metagenome | biome: Drinking water system; feature: drinking water; material: water | place: Singapore | collected 2014-12-20 | reverse complement strand
TGATCATCGAGACTCGTGCGGTGCTTGCTGCGACTGCTCATAACTGGACCGTGTGCACGTATCTGGATCAGGCTAATGCCGCCTCGACCTTGCCGAGCGTGACCGGCAACAGCGGTGCGATTGTGAACCGTTTGGATCAACCGGCTGGTCAGTGGTTTTGCCCGTTGGAAACTGGTGATACTGGAATCAAGGCGCTTACTCAGATGCAGTGCAGCGCATTGGTGGCTACCGGAAACATCGATTTCACCATTGGTCATCCCATCGCGTGGATGCCATGCCCGGTCGCGAACATGGTCGCAGTAGTGGATGGGATCAATTCAGCATTCTCTCTGACTCGTATTTTCGATGATGCAGCTTTGGCCTTCCTCGAAGTGCTAAAGCCAGCCACGACTGCAACCAACTACGCAGGGCAGTTCCAGACCGTAGCGGGGTAAACGAGGATGAGCAGAATTTCTGTTACATCCAGATGGACCCTGGTTTCTCAATTCCAATGGGCACCAACTCTAACTTCGCATGATCCTAACACGGTTCTGCCCGTGGGTAAGGATGCGGCCCAACTTGATTCGCGGGTCGGCACCTATACGTTGGTCGGTGCTGATATGGGTTTCGTGGTGGACCGCAATATCTTTGCGGAGCCCGGCACCTATACGTTGGACGGACGGGATGCGGCGCGTGAGGTCACGTTCTTTGCGGAGCCCGGCACCTATACGTTGGACGGTCGGGACGCGACAGCATCTCCGTCTAAAGGATTGAATCTGGAATCCGGCACCTATTCGCTGAATGGAGCCGACAGCACCATTGTCGCGGATCACCGGATGATCGCCCAGCCCGGCACCTACCGGATGACCGGGGCTGATGCCAGCATGTACCGAGGTCGTAGTGCCGTCCTTGATCCGGGTTCCTACCGGATGAGCGGGGCACCTGCATCTTTGATCCGAACCTATCAGATGATCGCGGACCCTGGCACCTACTCGGTGTTCGGAACTGGAGCCACCCTGGCGCGTAGCTATCGTTTCACGGCCGATCCAGCTTCCTACTCGGTGTCCGGCGTGAATGCCGCTTTGCTGCGTGGATATGCGATCAATGCAGTGGCTGGTTCCTATTCGGTTTCAGGTTTGGATAGCGATCTCGACGCGGGTCTTCAGGCAGGAGCGAATCCTGGCAGCTACCGGATGACCGGCGCACCCCTGACCACGGCCTATGCCCGTCGATTCACGGCGGAACCCGGTTCCTACCGGATGACCGGTGCGCCTGCCACAACACTTCATTCTCGCCGTATGATCCTTGATCCGGGTGTCTACGCCCTCACTGGGTCGGACACAAACCTGGAGGTGGTCAATCCTTCTGCTGGGTTCCGGAGTGGCAGTTATGCCCTGGCTGGGGCTCCTATGGGGTTAGAGATCGGAGTGTGGCTCTATGGAGATGCGGGCACCTACACGCTGGTAGGAGCGCCCCTAGGCAAGTTCCAGACTCATCAGGTGGAGTTGAGCCCCGGTACCTATCGGATGACCGGTGCGCCCTTGGAAGCGTTTATTGACCAGTCCACCTCTGCCTCACCCGGCTCGTATACCCTGGTCGGCGCACCCTTGGGCATCTATCACGATTATCAGACCGTGTTGGAGCCCGGTTCCTATAAGATGAACCTACTGGACCCCGGCTACAGCCGTGGCATCGCCATCAAGATGCAGCCCGGCTCGTACCGGTTGACCGGTGTGAGCATCGTTACGGAACGTCCCATCTTTGCCACGCTCGATTCCGGCTCCTATCGGATGACTGGATCGCCCGCCACAGGTCGCACCGACCGCTATGTTGGAGCGGAACCCGGTTCTTACCGGATGACCGGATCGTCCGTACGGGGCACCCATGTGCACAAATACGTAGGCGAATTCGAACCCGGCACCTATGGCATGTATGGCGGCCCGTCTGATCTTCGTCAACGTCCCCGCACTCGTTTGGACATCGGAATTGCTGTTCGTTTCTGACCCTTAAATAGGGGTGGAGGAAACCACAAATGGCAACCAGTGCAACCCAATCCGCGCGTGATGTCGCCGATATTACCCCCAACAACACCCGGAATCTCGCACGTGAGGCCCGAGCCATCTATGTGGGGACTGGAGGTCATCTCAGAATCACCACGCAGTATGGAAACACTGTGACTTTTAAGAATCTCGTCCGGGGTCAAATTCTGCCGGTTCAGGTCATGAAGGTTTGGGCGACCGGAACCACGGCGACAGACTTGATCGCTTTGTTCTAAATACGGCTATGCTACTGAAACAGTTCACTAATCCACTCTTTGAGGCACCTCTGGGAAACTTCCATCTTCAGGGATTCGATGACGAGCCCACACGGTTTCGTGCGCCCGAGATGAAGATGATGAAGCAGCCTCAGTATGTGGAGAAGCTCGGCCGCGCGTTCCGGCGCACCCCATTTATCTTTGACCTCTACATGGACAACACCGATTCGAATCTGGAAGGGGTCGAGGGGGAATATGACCAGGGTGATGATTTCGGAGAAGACTCACTTGATCCAGAGGGACCAACGAATCCCATCGAAGCTATGGAAAACGAGTTTAGTCAACTTCTCAACACAGTCCCAAATGTGTTCTGGACCGAACATGGCAAGTACAACGAATATGGTTTGATCCCGTCCCGGTCCAAGGCGATTCGGGTCATCTTCAAACGGAACGCCAATCCTGGCCCGAGCAAAATTCCGATGACACCTTGGATCGTCGCGCATCGTCTTGCTCATGGGATTTTCGACGCGGCTGCTCAGGGCGAGTTCGGCCATGACAGTATCAACCAGGATAATCTTGGTTTTGATGTAGCCGGAGTCGGTAAGAACGTCAGATTGCTTGCGAATGAATTAACGAATATCGCACGGCGTAAGGGCAAGTCAGATACTCTTGGAAAGATCATCGATCCTCTGGATCGAAGCTATATGGCTCCATCATATTGGAAGCAGATGCTAGAGAAGTTGATGGGGACATTCCGATCTGCTCGTGATGCCTCATTGCAGGATTCGGAGTTCCTGGTTGAGTGCATGGCCCAGTTCATTATTCAAGGAAAGGTCACTCTGAACGGACCGGAAACTTGGATGGCACGTGCCAGCAGTCCAGCATTCTGGGGGCAGAATGTGCCGAAAACTGTAAAGATTGCCCTGTCGAGCAAGCGTTGGGTTACTAATGCTTCTAAGATTGTCAAACAGATTGAGGACAACATGAACAAGCAATTCCATTCGATTCTCGAACACCTCGAAGGCGCGACCATCGTAACGATCTGATCTTGGAATTCTCAAATCCTCTCCCATATAGGGGTTGGGGTTTATTCCGAGGTTTGTGGGGAAAGATGGTATTCAATAATTTGGTCACCAAGATAATCCTTGGTTTCATCATCTATTTGATGATAGCTGGGATGACCAGCGTCTACATCGACAAATATGATCCTCGCTGTAATTCCTTTGAGCCCACTCAGCGTGCCGAGTGGAATCGAGGTGTCGGGATTGCATCGATCTATTGGCCCCTCTACTGGCCTTTGCATTTGGGTCAACTCGCCTTCGGATATGAATCGACCTGTGCGGAGGGGGCCACTCATTAATGGCTTACGATCCCACCATCCTCAATTCCGAAGCCGATATTCGTGCGGATGAACGCCAGCGTGTCGCTGGGATGATCCTGGCCTATCTGGTTCCGGAACATGAGGCGCTCGCCCATAAACTGGTGGCGGCGTTACGACACCTGCACAGTGGAGCAGAGATTGCTCGTGGGGTTTGTCCGGCCTGCAACAATTCGGGCATTGAACTTTACGATGCCGGACACGGCAACATCGGTGAGGCCCAGTGCAGTTTCTGCATTGATGGGGTGCCGTTCTCCAAAGCACGTAACCCCTACAAGGATGTACCCCAGGATCGAACGGCTCCGGAGTGGCCCTATTCGAAGCCGGAGCCCGGCCCGGATCATAAGCGGTGTCAGTCCAACAATGATGGTGAGTGTTTTTGGCGATTCTGTCCCCAGCGCATCGACGGTGAACCGGAGAAATCAGGCCGTAGCTGTCCGTTCTACTCGTGGGAGGACGACTGATGCCGTATAAAAAGTGGCCTGGAGAGACCCTTCCTGCATATGAGAAGCAGGTGGTGACGAATCCCAACTTCAAGTGTCCGGATTGTGGTGAGCGCGAGAACATCCTCGGCGTCGAACTTGACGATGTGTATGACGATTGGCGCTATGTCTGTGCGACCTGTCGCTGCACCTGGGTGGTTGAGGGAGCCGATTCGTGACCTATTACTTGCATACGATCAATCCACATGCAGGAGCCGAGTTCGCCGATCTCTGCTTCTCGGGGTTTGAGTTTTGTCTGACCGAGTCTGAATTGCCTCCGATGTCGATTATCCAAATTGGAGTGATGTTTCCCACGTGGGAAGACGCTCAGTATGCCCTGGATCATAATCCAGGGATGATCGTGGATCAGACCAAGAAGTATGATTCATCCGTGGAAGCTGCTGCGGTCGCAGCAAAGGCTTATTGGGGAAAATGAGCCTCATGGATACACCCGGTGTCTGGGACTGGTTTAAGCGACCGGTCATGGGCAAGACCATCATGCTGCTGTCCCGAACACAACCCCTGACCGGGGATATGTGGGACATCGTTATCCGGATGGATGAGATCGACGGCTTGCCGTTCGAGCGTGAGCGCATCCTGGCGGGGTCCCGCTTGGGCCAGGAAGACCCTCGCGGAACCTACTCGTGGACCCGCCTTATTCCGGCAGGATAAGCTCGAACTCTTTTAGACGCAGATGAATCGCGCGTAGCTCGTTCACACTGAGCCAGTTATCCAGAAAGTAGCTGAACGCTCCGTGGACCTTGTCGAATGCGTTGCTGATCTGCATGAGCACTCCCAGGGTAACGATGCCTTGGAAGTAGCTGGGTGCGCCCACCAGGAACGGTACATCGGCCGCATGAGCTTCGCGTGGTTTGTCCAGAACTGGATTCCCTGCTGGAACCCCAGTCTGACTGGGCTGCACGAATACAACAAAGAGTCACGCCGTCTTTGGACCCACTACTTTCGTTAACCTCTTGAATACCTAGCCCCTCCTGCATATCTCCTATGCAGAGAGGGGTTTTCTATGACCAGCAGAGATTTTTGCTATTGGCTCCAGGGTTTCTTCGAGATCGCCAAGCCCCAGGAGGGGTTGTCGCAGGAACAGCTTAAGATGATCCAGAATCATCTGAACATGGTGTTCATCCACGAGATCGATCCGAGTATGGGTGATCAGCAGCACCAGGACCGTCTCAACGAGGCCCATTCCCCGTCTCGTCCCCTGGCGCTCGACCTGAGTAATTTCAGGGTCGCGTGCTAACCCCAGGAGGTTTCCATGGGTAAGCAATATTGGTATCTGATCATCGCCATGACCGTAGCCATTGTGGGCGCTATCGTGTTCTATCTGTCCTAGGCTTGACCCTTCTCGACCTGAGTCTACCTTTGGTCGAGAAGGGGAAACCAAATGGATTGGAATCAGTATCAGAAGTGGGTCGAATCGGTCTGGATGAGCAGCACACCAGAAATTCCACAGGAGATCGCGAACAGGTTGCTTGAAGGGGACGAATTCGTCATGGGTTATGTCCAGAACCTGTTCAAGGAGAATCGAGAACTCAAGGACCTCTACGTGATGAGCACCGGCACCGCAGGTGAGGCCGGGGAGGTCATGGAGAAGCTTAAGAAATACGTTCGTGACAAAACCCTTGACAAAGAAACCCTAAAGCTTGAACTTGGGGATGTGCTATATTACCTGAGTCGTATCGCCTCGCAATTTGGAATGACCTTCCAGGAAGTCATGGAAGCGAACGTCGAGAAGATCAACTCCCGTAAGCAGCGTGGCACGATGAGAGGGTCCGGGGACAATCGATGACCGAGATCAGGCAAGGTCTGGATGAGATGGTCCAGCGCACGAAAGAACCCCTTAAGGGTGATCGTGTGCTGATGACAATCCAGATGGAGGTCACGGTTCCTCAAGCCCTCACACTGGAAGCCATGTTCGAATACTGGAACAAGCTGGGGTCCTGGGGCGCTTCCAGATATATCGGATTCTTCGTGGACGGGGATGGCAATTTCAAGCCCAGAGCCCGCGTCAACATGGCCGGAGAAGTTCCTGAACTGACCGATCACATGCGTCAGATCGCTGTGGTTAATGGAAAACCGGGCTTGCGTGAAGCCGATCATCGCCAATACGATTTTGATCCGATTGCGTGGCTTGTGCATGGTGATCCCAAGGACTGAGGAGGTCCGGATGAGCAAAGTATGGGCAGCATACGCCGTGGACTGGCTCGAATCCGAGCGTGGGTGGGGCTCGAAGATCGACGATACCACCTACTACAAGACCAAGGAAGAGGCCGACAAGGTTTGTGCGGATTGGCTCGTTGAAGAGCGCAAGCGCAATCCCTCCGGCCGTGCACCGGATTACTATTACCAGCCACAGAATCCGCGTTTGGTCGATCTCGGCGAGAAACGCTACAAAGAGATTTTCGGGAAAAAGAAGAAAGCCGCCTGATGCCGAATCATGTCCAGAATGTCCTGCTGGCGACCGGCCCCAAGGTGGTCGAGCGCATGCAGAAATACTGGGTCAAGCTTCCTGACCCGGACAAGCCCGGCACCGAGTATGGCCCGGTGTTCGATTTCAACCAGTTGATCCCGATGCCGGAGGTTGCTTCACAGGTTCAGGATTCCAGCCATGCCCCTCCTATCATCACATTGATGGCTGGGGGAAGCGGAATGATGCAGGCGTGGGAGGACCTTCGTGGGTGGGATCGTAATGCGATTCTAGGTCCATGGATAGGAATCGCCTTTGAGAATATCGAGACCAAGCTGGAGAAGGTCGAGCGTGCCTTTCCTGGTTCTGTCGCGAATGCCAGACTCATGGCTCGTTGCATCGGTGAGACCGGCTTCAAATCCTGGTACGAGTGGTCGATCCATCATTGGGGAACTAAGTGGAACGCCTATGATTGCGTGATGAAAACCATAATCCGGGGTGAAGAGAAATCGGTGGAACTTCGCTACGAAACAGCCTGGAGCGTTCCGCTACCCGTGCTGGAGAAGCTGGCCGAGGTCGAGCCCAGTCTCTCATTCGAGTACTATGCGTTCGATGAGGGTTGGAATTTCATGGCCACAGGTCATGGTGAGCGTGGCAAGTTCAAACTGGACAAAACCAAGCCTGTGAAACGCGATAAGCGCACCGAGCAGATTTACGAGGTCTGCTACGGTCAACTGCCCGAGTATGATGAGGAATAGATGCGATACGCCGTCTTTAATCGTGTAGCGAAGCACTCCGAAACGCTCCAGGATCATACCGTGTGTTGGGAACCTGATGCGGGTTTTTTCCTGGATGAAGATCAGCGAGTGGTGGCATTCGAGCAATACCTGCATGGATATGACTCCGAGGAGGAGGCCATTCAGGAAGCCACTCATCGTCACTACAAGGGTGGGCTCTATCGCATGCTTGATGTGATCCACCAGAAGGACAAGGAATCTCTGGTTCTCTACGAACACCTATGGCCGCATGAACGTGGGCTTTGGTTGCGCCCGGTCGAACTCTTCATGGGTAAGCTTGAAGATGGCAGGGATCGCTTTGCCAAGATCGGTTTGGTCTTTGATGGCAACATCGTGAGGCGCTGCGGGTAACTATTGAAAACCCCCTGTAACTCCCTATGTTTGGGGTACTGCGTTATTGGGGGAAATATGAAATCCGAGCTTAAAGTCAGACTCGTTCAACACGCTTTCAATGTCGTGGCGAATCGCACCGAGGAATCGACTGGGAAAATCCAGGCTGATGACGTGGTGAGGGAGACCGCTGCTTATTTGAAGTGGTTTGACGAAGTTCAAAGCGACGTGAACACGTCCATGGTTCTGACTCCCGAGCAGACCCTGGAAATTCTGATGTTGGCGGCTTCCATCGCCCATCCGGAGCCAGACAACCCAACGGATCAACTCCATCACGCCAGTCAGCTTTTGAACTGGCTTGTGAGCCGCCACAAGAAGAACCCCCTGATCTCGATTCAGGACCTCATGGATTTGGTTGCCTTGTCTATGAACACGGACGAGGGCGAACCGGACAAGATCGAGAACATCCTGAAACGTACTCAGAAGTATGTGGACCTGTTTCATTTGGGTCCGAAACTCAACTAAGGGGGTAATCTCAAAATGGATCGTAAGTTGATGAGGAAGTTCTCCATGGCCATACGCCAGGGGGTACTGGGTTTGGCTCGAATGGATGTGGGGCCGAATGCGCAGTTCGAGCAGGTGACCGAGCGTGCCGAAGCCTATTTGAAGTGGATCAGCGAGGGGACTCGTCTCTCTCAGGAGGAGAGCTACAATATCCTGGTCGAGTCCCGCATCTATGGTTTGACCACAGATGAGGTTCTGCGAAACGCCACTTTGGCCAGAACGTGGTTAACGAGCGCGAACGACGAAATCTAGGTATTGATTTGGATTCGCAACTCTGCTAGTGGTGATCTCTGGTGAATGATTTCGAGTCACTTAAAGCTTACTATGTGAATCTCCTCAACGGAGAGAAGCAACTAGCAGAGGCTCGCGAATACGTTCGTAAGCAAGCGTGGCGTGCCTTTTGTGTAACGATTGAGGATCGTGCCTGGATGCATCTGGCTCAGGCCAGTTTATTCATGAAGGCGATGCATCCGGATGCGCCCTCCAACACCAGGGCCACCTTCAACATTCCGACTCCGTCTGAGACACCTCCGGAGGAGGATCGTGAATGGTTGGTAGAGTATTTCAGGGAACGTCATATGGACGTTAACTTTTGCTCCAACGGGCAAGGGTCGTTCATGCATGTTTCCTGGCAAGTCATTCCTCCGGAATCTTTGGGATAGAAAAAGCAGAATAGCGAAAAAGATAGTGGAACTTTTTTGCTTTCAGATGTTTACTCCATTGTGTCCTGCACGGGGTGCAGGAACATTCCCCACAAAAGGAGTAACCCCATGAGTGTACGACCCGAGATCGCTCTCGAAGTGATCAAGATCGCCCGGTCACCCCAACAGGGCATGGCACCACGGACGGCGGAGGCGGTCATCGAAGAAGCCGACGCCTACCTGAAGTGGCTCGACGAGCATACCACCGACACGCCGACCAAGGGCACGCAGCAGACCGCCACGGTCCACCAGATGCCGACGAAGCCCAAGAAGAAAAAGAAGTCCTACTACATCCCCACCGGCCGCCCGCCGGGACGCCCCAAGAAGAACGCGCAGACCGCCCAGGGCCAACCGGCACAGCCGGACAAGAAGGCCGCGTAGGCGTTCGCCTTGATGAATCCCCCAGGGCAGGTCCCCCACCTGTCACTGGGGGTTTTCTGTGGGTTTTCCGATTCCTAAATAGGAGGATGAAAGCCGATCTTAACCAATCAGTAAATTTATATCATCAGGGACCCATCGCTGATCGGTCCAAGAACGCTTTCATTCGGGTCTTTCGTAATCCTACCCAGGCCGAGTTCGAGCAGATGATGCGCGATTCCAGTTTTGGATCGCTGCGAGGGCTCCTCGGCAATCAGCTTCTCCTTTGGGAGGCATTCACAGCCACAGCCGAGCAGGTGCGTGCCACGATGGTTTCCGTGGGCAAGCACAATGATGGCGTGGCTATCGACTTGTACACGACGGAGGTCTGGGTAACCTTCCGTGACGAGCTTCGCCGGGCTCGGAAAGAGGAACTTGATGAGTGGGCGCGGTGGGTAAGCCAGCATCAGGTTCTGCGTCGGCTCTATCCTGGTGGTTACAGACTACGCCTCAAGAGGCAGGGTGAGGCCACCGTACTCGCGGAGATGCAAGTATGAAGAAGTGGCAATTTTTCCTGATCCTGTTCTTTCTGTTGATGATCCTGTTTAAGCTGGAACTTCTTCAAGAGCCTTCACGGCAGTGGTTCGGTGTGGGTTGCATCGTTGCGATGACGGCCTCGGTGATCGGCGCGGGTTGGTATTTCATCACGAATCGTCGTTGATAATCCTCGGGATTCCTCCTACATTTCCTGTAGGGGGGTTCCTATGGTTTCCTTTGTCGATAAGATGAACACCGAAGTCCGCGAACACCAGGAAGAGCGTGTTCGACAAGCCAAAAAGGCTGAGATCGAGAATCGTGAATATCGCAAGAAGGAATGGGAGAAGCTCCTTGCCTGGATCGAATCAGGTGGGTGGAAGAAGAAGTTCTCGGAAGAACACCAAGAGGAGTTGAAGCGCTACAACAGGGGACGCGATTTCTTCCTGTTGAGCAGCCTTCGTGATTATCCCAGCTTCATCCCGTACGAAGAAGATACCGAGATGATGGCGAAGATCAACGCGGCTTTCCAGAAGGAAGGGTTCCATAGCGCAAGCTACGATCCCCCAACTCCTGGTGATCATGAATCGCCGGGCGCTTCCCCAACTATTTGGGTATGGGTTGTGGACCCGAAGAGCCGCTAATGACCGATATCAGCAAGATGCGTGCGGCCGGGCGACTCGCCGCCGATACACTCGACTACATCACTCCTTACGTGGTGCCCGGTGTGACCACAGGGGAACTGGACAAGCTCTGCCATGATTTCATCGTGGGACGCGGAGGGGTGCCGTCGAGTCTCAACTACAAGGGCTTTCCGAAGTCGATCTGCACCAGTGTGAATCACGTGGTCTGTCACGGCATCCCTGGTGACAAGAGGCTGGTTGAGGGCGACATCGTCAACCTGGATGTGGCTGCGACCCTGGACGAACATATCGGGGATACCTCACGCACGTTTGCCGTGGGCAAGATCGGTGTGAAGGCTCAACGTCTGCTCGATGTGACACAGAAGGCTATGTACATGGGCATCGAGCAGGTGAAGCCGAACGCGCACATCGGCTACATCGGACTCGCCATCCAGACCTATGTGGAATCCCAGGGGTTTTCAGTCGTGCGCGATTACGTCGGTCACGGAGTGAACACGGTCTATCACGATCAGCCTCAAGTCCCGCACTTCTGGTTCGGCAATCCCGGACCCAAGATGGTGCCGGGAATGACCTTCACGATTGAACCGATGGTAAACGTGGGGAAGCCTGAGGTAAAGCTCCTCCAAGATGGATGGACTGTTGTGACGAGAGATCGATCTTTGTCGGCTCAGTTCGAGCACACAATTCTGGTGACAGCGACAGGGTTTGAAATTTTGACTCCATCACTATTGCCTTAATGATCTCTTGGTCGATTTCGTACTTAATCTCAGCAGCCATCACTTTTTGAAGAATCACCGCTGCGTTCATGGGATCGGCCATGAGTCTGCTCGCGTATTCGAGCCAGATCATCCTGTCAGTCTGGGATTCGAAATAGGGCGGCGTTTTGGTGACTCGTGCACCACAAGCGGCTTTGATTTTCTCCGGGGTTAGCTCGTCGTCGTAGATGTAGAATGTACCGGTACCGTCAGCCCGAATGATCGCGGGACCGGTCGGGTTGTGGCGGGTGTCCATGTCCCACCATTCCTTATGTCCATCTGTGCGCTCAATGGCAGGACCATTTTTGCGATGACGATAACCGTGGTGATACCATTCGGCTTGGGTTAGGTCGCCATTGGCACTGATCGGATCAAAATATTTGACGACCTTGGCGGGCTCATCGTTCTCGGAGTGGAGTCTCTTCGAGTTGTCCAGGTTCTCATAGACCGGGTGTTTGTGACCGCTCAGTGCCATTTGCCTTTATCTCCTTCCCAACTATATTGGAATTTTGAGGGTTTAGGCAATAGGGGAGAGTTATGCCGAGGGCCAAAAAAGAGATTGATTACCAGGGCCTCTACACGCAGTTTTTCGAGGCCAGCACCAAACGACCGGAGGGGGACAAGGACCTGGATCAGGTTGTCGCGGAGTTTTTCGGCTACAAGCAGACCAGCCAGGGTAAATGGAAGGCCCCACACAAGGAGCTACCGGTGCGTCCGGCGATTCCGCACTTTACCACGGACACCGATACGGCTCTGCTCCTGTTCAAGCTGTTCTTGAAGGATTACGAGGTCCGTATTCAGGAGGACTTCGATCCCGCCAGTAAGCGCCCGATCCAGGTCAAGGTCATTCACTGGTCGATTCCGCGCCACCAAGCCAATCCGGGCGCACTGGGCGTGTACGAGGTCCAGGGCCGCACCAGACAGCTTGCCCTGTGTATGGCCGCGATGAAGGCGTGGAGGAACCACGAGAAGCTCGTGCAGAAGGTGGCGGCATGACCGCACCCATTAACCTGGGCGAGGCCCTGACCATGGCCAGGGAGCTACAGAACGAATTGGGTCGTAGGGCTGTGAGTGTGGAAGCCGCGACTGACCGACTCGCGGTGCTGCTCACCTATGCCCTGGAGCGCATGGTTCGCGAGGAACGAACGCGCCCCAGGGATGCTAAGTTCGATCAGGAATAAGCGGTTCCCATTTCGGCCATATCGGGCCACCCAGGGTGCCGACGTTGGGCAACGGGCAAACGTGGCCTTTGCGCTGATCTTCTTTGCGCTCATCACGACCAGCCGCGTAGAAGGCATAGCCGAGCGTGTCCTTGGTCATACGAGCATAGAGGCTCGTAGTGATGCCACTACGGCCGTGCCAATAGGCCACTCGATGACTGGCTCCAGTACGTGGACGACCATCACAGTAGAATTCGCTGTTCACGTCATTGCCATGGAGTCTGGCGGCTTCATAGGCCGCCAGCATCCTGGGGTTCTTGAACTTGGGCATCAACGAACACCGGGCTTGAACTCGACCTCGCCCTGCTTGACCGGACGGTCGGCCTCGGTGTGCGGGGTGCCGCCGAAGCTCAGGCGTTCGTACATCTCGATCATTTCCTGTTCCGTCTGGAAACGAGCGATGTAGCAGCCGAAACCGGCGGTCATCGAGAAGCCACGATGATCGCTCACGTCGAGTTCGGACCACTTGTAGCCGAACACGGCGAACTTGTCATCGAAGTAGTCCTGGAGAGCGGACATGCGCTGTTGGCCGTCGATCAGGAACCCGTTGTAGGGGCTCGGGATGGACTTGCCATTGGCGTCCTTCTCGTCCGTGAAATCCTGCTGCTGGTACGTGTAGGTGCCCAGGTTGATGCCGAGCCAAGCCGACTCGACGAACTTCACCTTCTGAGCTTCCGTCCAGACCAACGGGCGCTGCCACGTCGGAATGACGAAACCCATGACCGTGCGCAAGTTCTGCGGGTTGTAGAAGGCCGGGTTCTCGGCGGCTTCCTGGCGCATGTGCAGGGGATGAGCCATCGTGGACTGCATGTAGCTGCCCAGGTTCAAACGAGACGGCATCAAACGGGTCATGGTAGCTCCTATTCGTGAGGTCCGAAGTCTACCAGAAACCTAGGGAATTGTCAAGGAGTTTCCAGGGATAGTCGATATTCCAGGAGCGGCTTGCCATTATGCCGATCCACACAAACCGCGTGCTTGATGGTGTTCTCGTGGAGTATTGGATATTCCTCTTCGGCCGTGATCAGGTTGGCCACAGCATCCAGGCAGGCATCGGCGGTGGCGAAATCCACCCGGACATAGTCCTTTTCCTGAGGGCGATCCTGGTAGGTCAGGACCAGAGCGAAGAATAGCTCGGTCAGAGCCACGGCTTACCCTGGCATTCGTCGTGGGTGGCGAATCCGAAATCCTTGGTGAGTTCATCCTCTTCCATGCTGACTCGCACGGCCTTGCGGCATTTCGTGCAGAACCCATGGTAGGTGCCCATGTATTGTTTGTCGTTCACCCACTTCTCCAGGGGTTCAATGTCGTGGCCGAATTCCTTGGCCAGACGCAATCCTTCATCGACCATCGCCTTGAAGCGACCGCCGTATTGACTCTTGTAGAAGAGGTCCGCACGCATGCGGGAACCGAACTTTCCAGGCATACCTGGGATATACCGGAATCTCGTCGAAATGTCAAGAAAACCCCTTGACTCCCAAAAACTGTGACATAAATATCCGCGTGGAATCGCCCGAATGGGATTCCCGACCGGATGCCCGAAAGGGGTCCAAAACACAAACCTTGCTTTATGGAGGATACGACTAATGGCACGCGATCTTTATGCGTCTCTGTTCCACGACCCCCGTTTCTTGGGGTTCTCTTCCCTGTTCAGGGACATCGACAACATTCTCAATTCAACTGCTCAATCCTACCCACCCTACAACATCGAGGCGTTGGAGTCGGATGAGGACGGGCATGCCACGAAGTTCCGCATTGTGATGGCCGTAGCCGGGTTCGGCTCCGACGACATCACGGTATCCGTGGTGAAGGATTGCCTCTCCATCGAGGGCGACAAGAAGGCGGATGAATCGAAGCGGTTCGTCTATCGCGGAATCGCAAACCGTTCGTTCCATCAGAAGTTCAAGCTCGCTGAGCATACTGAGGTCGTCTCGGCTGATCTCAAGGATGGCATCCTGGTGATCGACCTGGAACGTCGCCTCCCGGAGGCGGAGAAGCCGAGACTTATCCCGATTGGTCGTGGCGATTCGCCGCCCCAGTTGGTGAAGCCGCAGTTGAAGGCGGCCGAGTAACGCGCAGGAGGGGCGGGCGTGACCCGCCCCTTCTTCTAGATCAATCCCTGAATGATGTCGGCCAGTTCTACGCGGAACTCGGGCGGCTTCTTGATGTTGACATCCACGGCCCAGGCCAGCAAGTCCTTGTACCAGAGTTCGTCCTTCCAGGGCTTACCTAGAAGGTGCTTGACCTGATTGGATGTTGCTGTCTGGACCCAGGTGCGGCGTGGATTGATCTTGCTGAGCGGACCCGTCACGATGGGCGTACCATCTTTGAATCCGAACTTCCAGGTGTCGTCGTAGACTACCGTGGAAAGGGCGAAGAATGATCCGCGCCAGATGATGCGCCAGTTCTCAAATCTCGCCATATTCGGACTCCGTGGTCTTGCAGGGTTGCCAGTTCTTGGTCCAGTGCTCGTCCGTCTGGACATGGTTCGCACGAACATACTTGCAGACGTGGCGACGAAACTCCGAGGCCGGAAATGCATCCCAGGTTCGCATCACGAAGCCCTCGCGCGGACCGCCGAGTTCGGACGGCTTCTTGAGGTTCTCCTCGAACCACTCGGTAATGCGTTCGACCGAGTGGAAGAATCCCGTGAACATGATCGGAACCAAGTCCACGTCGATGATCTCAGACTCATCGAAAACTTCGTCCCAGCTTGCGAACTCGTCATGACCGTTTTCGTCGAAGCGACGGTAGGCGAACAGACGAAACGTCTTGTTCTCCGGCATCGGCGCATACTCGATGGAATGAATCCCGTAGAGGTCCTCACCGTAGTGAGCCCCATGCATGTTGCCGTGGGTTTTCCAGGCGTGGTGTTTCTTGACCATGGCGAACCAACCATCACCGGCCGGTGCTGTGGTCGAGCGGGCATAGGCGTTCCCGTTCCACAGACAGGTGTTGCCGCCGTCGAGTTTCTCGGTGATGATCACCCGTTTCCCCAGGAAAAACTCTGGCTCCGTGTGATAGGTGTCATCACGGTGGACCTTCTGGGACCAGGGCCAGTGCGGGGTGCTCGGGTATTTCGGGGGATGCGTAATCATGGCTCCGATCCTTTGGGATTTCCCCAGATATAGCAGAAATCCCATGATTTGTCAAAGCGCTTGACCCAAGCCAACAGGACTGGTAGACTGACCAAATGAAACTCTACCACGGAACCTGTGAACGTGTGGCCAAGGTGGCAGTCTACGCCGGGCTCAAACCGAGGGGCATCCGCAAGGGTAACTATGCCCATACGGTCGAGAGCAACACCAAGGGCGTCTATCTGACGGACTCGGCGTTTGCACTGCATTTCGCCGGAAATGCCACGCGGTTCCCCGCAGATGGCCGCCTCGCGATCATCGAAATCGATCAGACCAAACTCCACCCCCTCAGTTTGTTTGCGGACGAGGACGCGGCCGAGCAACGTATCGCCGCCGATCCCACCCTGACCCGTGAGCAGCGCACTCGTTTCTTTCGAGATCGCTTGATCGATTTATCCATGAACGGATTTGGCTGGCAGGAATCCCTCGATACTCTCGGGACGTGCTCCCACATCGGCGAGATCATCCCCCGAGCGATGACGCGCGTGGCCTACATCAATCGGGATGCCCGTCTGCTTCTGATGCTGAATGGGGTCGATCCCACGATTAGTTCGATGAATCGGAAGTTCTTGGGCGAGCATTACAAGAAGATGATCGGTTGTATCTTCGGCGACGATACCCCGGATCAACCCTCGGGTGATCCACTCCAAGACCTACTGCATCGCCGATCCGCGATTCACCCCGAAGTGTGGGCGGAAATTCGCAAGGGCATTGAAGTCCTGAACACCTGATAAATTTAACAATCCGCATGGATTCGGATGACCTAAATACCGGGTCAACCAGGATAATTCCATGCGTCTCATCGAGTTCTTGGAGCCCCTCTATGAGGGTGCGAAACTAAGCCGGAAGGATATCGCGAATATCCTGGCGTGGTTCCGCATGGGATTCGAGGCGGAATTCATCTATGAGAATGGTTTCACCGTTCATAGGATGAACAAGATCAGCCTGGAGGATTGGGATAACCTCGTCGATATCATTGAGTTGAAGGGTGGAACCTCATTGATAGAGGTTGCCCGAGTTCTGATTCACAACTGGGATCAGTTTCTCAAGGACTACAACTCCCACCAGAATATTGGCCTGAGCCCGCTTCATCCCAGGCTGATCGACAAGATCAAGCAGGGTGAGCGAACTCGCGATCTTCCCTATCTGATGTCGCTGCTCGACAGCAATGTGGAAATGGTTCCGATGGGACATGCCTTGATGCGAATCAAAGGTGTGGACTGGGTCATGAACAACTTGCGCTTCTCGTTCAAGCATGCGGTGCAGCAGGATGAGGACGGCCATTACATGACCGTGGTGCCGTCCAGCAAGACCCTGTTCCGGAAGCTCGCACAGGAATTCGAAGAGTGGTTCGGAACCAAGCTTTATCAGAAGCACGAGTATCTCAGAATTCCCAACCACCAACGCGCGGTGTGGCGCGTCATGGAGGACAGCACTGTTGGTGGCGAGGACAACAAACTTGGTGGTGCCGAAGTAACATCACCCGCAATGGACATGGAAGCCGGATTGGATGCGTTGGAGAGGATGTTCCAGTTCATCGATCAGAAGGGGTCCACCAACAGTGACACCGGCCTGCATATCCGGGTCAGCTTCAAACAGCCCAAGCAGATCGAGGACATCGATTGGTTTAAGGTCGCTCTGTTCATGGGTGATGAGCGCGTGCTTTCGGATTTCGACCGTCGTCGTACCACCTACACACAGACGCCGATGGATCGTATCCGTCAATACTTCAAGGATCAGATCGCCAAGATCGGTGGTGAACCAAGCCGGGCTATCGCTGAGATCATTCGTCAGGAAGGGTTCACCAAACTAGTGCAGCCTATGCGCGAGATGTTCATCAATGACGAATCTGACAGGTACAACACGTTCAACGTCACTGGATTCCGAGACCACCAGGGTCGCATCGAGTTTCGTGTCTGGGGCAATGACAAGTATGAGCGTCGTCTCGATGAGATCAAGCGCACCCTGTTCCAGTTCTGTTACGCGGTGATCCTGGGCTCCACACCAGAGCTTCACTTCGACACCTACATGAAGAAGATTTTCAAACTGATTCGACCCGAAGATGGTGTCGCTACGGATCGCTGGGGTGATGATTTCACTCCGGCCGAGAAGCAAATCATCACACGTTTCCCTGGTTGGATTCAGCAGCGCATCCTTAATATGGTGCGGGCCACCGGTTATTGGGCTAACAGGTATGCGGTGCGGGCCATCATGGGCCTGATCTGGTTCGGCCTCTCCTCGGATAAGCAGTTCCGGAAGAAGCTCGCACAAGCAGGAATTCGGATCGTCCAGAAGCGAATCAAGGATATCGACAACAATCCCCAGGACGCAATTAAACCAATCGTGGATAGCTACGATAAACTCACCCCGGAGATTGCTCAGGGATTGCTGACCGCATTGAGCCCGTATCCGGCTACCTACAAGATGCTCCGGGAGTATCTGGTGTTCCGCGAGAAGATCAAGTCGATCATCCCCGAGATCGACCAGTTCACCAGGAAAACCGGCATGGCAAAGGCTATGGTCGAGCAATTCTTCGGCGTAAGGAGAATGCCCATGATCATCGCGGCAGTTGCCAGCGATATCCGAGACGCTTACGAGGAGCGGAAGCTCAAAGTCAAACCCAAGGTGATCTTCGACCTGATGTGGCAGTATCTCCAGGCGCTTTATCCAAACGAACCCGAGGCGGCTCGAAACTATTTCAGTGCCTTCCGGGATTATATGGCATGGGCTAAATAAATTTCATGAGACTCAACGAACTCCAAGACCCCCTGGATACGATCCAGTATCACGAAGAACTGAACCCGGCCGTTTGGCAGGGATTCGAAATGCGCCCGGAAGTCCGCGATGCCCTGATGAGGATCGCCGAAACCTTCCTGGAGTACCTGAAAATTCCTGGCCTGCGAGTGCAGGATGTGGTCGTGACCGGGTCCTCTGCGGGATTCAACTGGACCAAGTTCCGGGACATCGACCTGCATCTGATCGTGGATTTCGATCAGTTCCGCGAGTTATGCCCGGAACTCCTCGACGACTACATCCAGTCGAAGAAGCGTATCTGGAACGATGCTCGTGATGTGACTATTCATGGCTTCCCGGTGGAACTCTACGTGGAGGATTCCAAGGAACCCGCTGTGACCCAGGGCGAGTACTCGTTGCTCCGTGATGATTGGCTCAAGAAGCCGACCTACCAGAAGCCGCAGATTGATGAGCCTGCGATCCGTCGCAAGGTTCAGCATCTGGTCCACATCATCGACAATCTGCCGCCCTGCAAGAACCCTGAGGCGATCAACCGTATCAAGGACAAGGTTTGGGGCATGCGTCAGGCCGGGCTCGCCAAGGGCGGCGAGGCACGGGTCGAAAACCTCGCATTCAAGGTTCTCCGCAATACCGGCTACCTGGACAAGCTGATCCAGTGCCATGGCCGGGCCATTGACAAGGAACTCAGTCTGTAAGATTCCGCAGGTTTACACGGGTCTGGATCAGCCGCACATTCAGGCAGTCCGCGATAAATCCGGCCGCGTCCGCGTGCTTGTGTAGAGCTTCTTTGGTGCCCTCAGCTTCGACGAACGGATTGGATCGTTGACTGGAATAGCCTAAGCGCACCCAGCCCGCCTTGTAGGCGAGGTTCGCGATCCGACGTTGCTGCTTGGGGATGCGCTCGTAATCGTGGTTGGACTCGTAATGATGCCACTCCACGTGATCATCCGGTCCGAACTGGGAGAGGAAGCTTTCCAGGCTCTCGGCGTCCTCGTCTTTCCACTGGTCAAGGACGCGGAATTCCTCCGGGAACAGTCCGAGCTTTTCCAGGACATCCAGGTGCTGATGCAGAAGGCACACGTGCAGTTCGCCCTGGGGGCTTAACCACCCCATGCACTCACGGCGAAACTTCTTGATTAGCTTTTCGTTCACGAGCGTTGCACTCCTTGGCGAACTCTTCCCACTGGGTTCGTGTTCCATAGACGATCTTCATGTTGTCGGTCATCCCTGTGAGCCAGACTCCTGGATCGAACAAGCGGGAGACCATACTGGAGGTTCCCCCGAAAGCCGCCTGCAACAGGACACAGCCCGGCAGACGCTGTTCCACGTCCATCACCAGGGGGATTTGACCGTCGAGGATTTCGCCTTTCATGACTTCGAGATAACGGGTATTCCCGGAATTGTCAAGAAATTTGCTTGACATTAAGGGTTTTTCCTGTAGATACGTGGTGAATGGAAGAGAAGCAGTTTTATGAGGAGATCGGGAAGCTCCTCGAACAGGATCACGAATTCGTTCCCAGATCGCGTAAGAGGACACGATGGTTTCCACGCTACCCTGGCAATGGTCGATTCGAGGGTCATGGGATTGTCCGTTGGTACAATTCCGAATCGATCTTCATGAATTTCCGCGATCCCCAATTAATGGGTAGCTACGCATCCCCGGAGGCTGCGTTAGCAGCCCTGCGAGGTGCGTTAGATGCTACTACAAAACCTGAAAAAGAGGGGGCTGATCCAGCCTCCGCCCTACCTACCGGATAACACCCATTATCTCACGCTGATGGGATCGGTGGCGTACGGCGTGTCCTCGGACACATCCGACAGCGACGTTTACGGGTTCTGCATCCCGCCCAAGGACATGGTATTCCCTCATCTGAGGGGAGAGGTCTTGGGATTCGGACGCCAGAAAGAGCGCTTCGAGCAGTGGCAGCAGCACCATGTGAAGGATGAATCCGCCAGGAAGGAATACGACTTCTCGATCTACAACATCGTGAAGTTCTTCCACCTGTGCATGGAGAACAACCCGAACATGGTGGACTCTTTGTTCACGCCTCGACGCTGCGTCCTTCATACGACGCAGATCGGCGAGCGTGTGCGCGAGCAGCGCAAGCTGTTCCTGCACAAGGGGTCCTATCACAAGTTCAAGGGCTACGCGTATGCGCAGATGAACGCCATCACGACAAAGAAGCAAGGACGCGAATCGGTTGATGCTGTGTTGAAAATCGAAACAGAGTTAGGAATCGACCGAAGCACGACCTTCGCTGATGTTACGGCCGAACTCATCCGACGTGGCCTTTCTACGTCGTGACTGGCTTCCGTCACTCAGACGGATACATCCGAAACCTTTGTGTTGACGACGTAAACCATTTGCAACATTGATCATACACGATTGGTGTAAACAGTGAAGACGGCAGAAATCGAGGAGATTGGATACTATCTCCTCGTGTCCATCTGGAAATGTGACCAACCAACGACTCGCCATTATGGCTTTGGTTTTATCAGATCGCTTCTGTCCTTTGGTCTTAGCTACACGTTTAGAAATTGTCTCAGCGGACTGTTTTCGACCGATTGCCTTGACTCGTATTTTTTCTTTGGTTCGTTCGTCTCGCGGAATTCCTTTATTCCACCGAGAACATCCAATACGGCCTCTTCCACCAGAGCAAATATTATATCCCGATTCTTGGACGTTTGTGCGGAGAGCTTTTATTAAACGGGGTTCCTCGACGCGAAGGAGAAATTCGGCATCTTCTGACTCAATTAACACGGTGAAGCGAAACGAATCGATACCATAGCTTCGAACCGCCTTTGAGAAGGCGGTATTACTGACACGGTCGGTTCTGAACGCGTCGTTGGTATGCTGCCAGATTCGGCGTTTCAACGTGTTGGAGGTAAAACCGATATATCGTTTTCCATTGATCAAATTTGTTGCCATGTAAATTATTGCCATATTCTATTGACCTCAAATCTGTATATCGCTATTTATATAGGCATGACAGATTTGAGCACACTTTCGGATGCGGATTTGGTTCGATACTATCGAGCTTTTAAGGCTATGATGGACGAATCTGCGCGTTTGGAGTTGATAAAACGTTTTCAATTCGACACAAAGTTCGCCTATCACGTTGTCAGATTGGCGAACGAGTGCGAGCAGATTCTTTCCAATCATGACCTTGACTTGGAAGCCAACCGTGAACAGCTTAAGGCTATCCGTCGTGGTGAATGGACTCTGGAGTATTTGAAAGAGTGGTTCCAGGAAAAGGAAAAGCACCTGGAGGACCTCTACAACAAGTCCACTCTGAGGAACAAACCGGATGAAGAAGCGATCAAAACTCTTCTTCTGGAATGCTTGGAGATGCACTACGGAAGCCTGTCCGAGGCGATCAGGATCACCCCGGACATCGAAGCAATGGCAAGGGACCTTCGTGAGGTTCTGAGCCGATATGTTCCCCAGTCCTGACTGGGACAAGAAGGCAGGTCGTTGTAGGGTTGTTCAGGTATGTGCCTTACCAAAACGTCGTGAACCAACCCGGCTTTTGTCTTTGCGCCATAAACAAAGACCCATGAAAGCCGGTGGATACCCGCGCTTGACGCCGACCAGAGGATTCGGATGGAATGGGGAAGGGAACGCGCGTTAGCCTTCCCCATTTGCATTTTAAGCCGAGGGCAGCAGATACCAGATCGTCACTACGGCGACTCCCGCAACGGGTGCACCAGTGACCACGGCAGTGAATTGCTCGTTACCCACACCGACCTGCGTCGAGAGGTTGGCGAGTTCCACCTCGTAGACACCAGTGAGTTGCGGGTTGATCTTGTCCGAAGCCATCACGATGTTGCCGCCACCATCCTCGATACGGATAGCCGCGCCCGGTGAATACGCCGTGTTGATGGACACGGTGATCCTGCGGATGGTCGCGTTGGACTCCAGGGGTGCACCGATATTGGTAGTCGCAAACAAAGCGACCGAGGCCATGCGATACTTCACGTTCGTGGCGGGTTCCGACACGGTGATCAGCACACGGCCACCACCCTGATCGGTCAGGGTCACGATTGTGCTCTGGAAGTTCAGAATCGTGTGAGGTCCACCCGGCACAGCAACAGCGTTCTTCTCGATACCGATACCGGCCGAGCCACCACTGATCGTGACCAAAAGTTGACCTCCACCACCGTTCGTCGCGATAACTCCGGCTCCGGCGAAGTTGATCCGGCTGAAAGGACCACCTCCAACGATGCCACCCTCATCGAACATGTTCATGGATGCGGTGAGTGGATTCGAACTGATCGTGGTGACACGACCAAACTCATCCACTGTCATGGACGGGTTCGTATAGGGACCCGGCGTAAGCGAGCCCACCACGGGTAGGCTGATTCGCTCCCAAAACCTATTCTTCGGTGTAAGACCAAGAAGAGCCATCTAAATGTTCCTCAGAAGACACGCTGCACGATCCAGCGAATCGCCACGAGGGTCGATGCACTGCCCGAGGTGTTGTTGAGTTCGACTGTCCAGGATTCACCAGCGGTGCACCGGAACAGATCATCTGCGTAAGCCGATACGGGGTCTGCCGCGTTCGCCACGACAATACCGGTGTTGCCCTCGGCCGTTCCGTTACGACGCATCCTAAACAGGTAGCGTCCAGCCACCGTGGTTGAACCGACTTCGACGTAAGCGGTCATCCTGTAAATGCCAGTGACCGGAATGGTGAGCACATCGGTCAGGTTGTTGAACGAGGAGTCGTTGTCGAAGGTCACCGTAGTGAAGTTGATAGTTCCAGTCAGACCATTCGGCACAGCAAGGTTTAGCGACTGAGCACGAACCATCGTGTTGTTGGAGTTCGCACGAACGAACCCCATCACATCATTCATGCTGGCCTTACGGTTCGTCGTGATGTTCTGGTCATAAACCGGAATCTCATCGGTTCCGGCCAAGGTACCGATGTTGGTCAATCCAGTGATGTTCAAACCGATTTCCGGATCGCCCACCACACCGTTGCCATTGGTTACGCTTAGACCTAGAGTATTTGAGACCGCACTCGCAGTAATAGTACGGCGGGCGAAAGTCGCTGGTGCACCGTCAGCCGTGCGGGTAACGAATCCGAATTGTGTGGCGGTGTTGATGTTGTCCAGGACAGCACCATCCGCACTGACATCGCGACCATCAACACGACCAATCGCACTATAAGTGGTGGGCACGATGCCCATATCGGTTAGTGGAGTACCGGTGGTGTCAATCAGGATCAGGCTTCCACCACCGGTCTTGTAGATGCGCAGAGCCGTAGGAGAACCTACCGCGTCTGCTACGATGGTTCCATCTGAGATGATTCCGCCAAACGTATTGATGGCGTTCGCCATCACACCCGCATTGGAACCTGCATTGATCGTAATCGGTCCGATGCCATTGATCGTGATCGATCCAGCCAGACCCGTGACGTTACCGCTGATTCCCACCACGGATGCACGATTGTTTGTGAACGTCAAGTTTGCGCCATCCATGCGGATGTCGCCGTTCTGGGTGTCACCAATGGTATTCAGGAACAACGAATCCAGACCTGCCGTACCGACGAACGAGGCGAAATCACTGATCGTGGCCTTGGTGTTGGCGGAACTGCTGTCATCGTAAACCACGATGGAATCGGACAGACTTAGACCACTGATTGCGGGCAATCCGTTGATGTCGAGACCGATCTCGATCACTCCCGCGCCATTGCCGTTGGCTACATTGATGCCGTTGAGGTGTGCACCCGCTGCTGGAGTGATGAGACGAGAAACGACTGCGCCGCCCGAACGGACCAGGACTCCCGAGTTGTTCGAAACCGCATTGATTTGATCGATGACCAAACCGTCTTGGCTGAGATCACGGCCATCCACGGTCTCGCTGCCGGTCATGACGATGTTGCCGGTGTTCAGGACTAAGTTGCCCCGCATTTCTCCACCAACACTGGAAATGAAAGTGTTCCAGCCTCCACCGAAGAAGTATTCGGGCAGACCCGAATCCGTGTTCATACGGATCATAGCGTTGGCCGGACTACCAGGACGTTGTGCATCCGAACCAGACGGAATCGTGATCGCACCTGTTCCGGGGATCACCGGGTCTGTAGCGATTGCAAAGGTCGGGTTGCCACCAATGCCATCGCCATTGGTGATGGTGATCTGATCAGTCGTACCCGTCAGGGTGCGACGGTTGAACACGTTGGAGTTGGTCTTGACGACGATGCCGTTGCCCGCGCCGTTGATCGAGTCCATGACCAGACCGTCCGCGCTGACATCGCGACTATCGATGGTCGCACCCGGAGCCATGGTGATGTTGCCACCAGCCGACATGTTGATGCCGGAACCCGAGGTCAAGAATAGCGTGCCACCCGCAAGGGTGATGTCCGAGCCACCACCCAGGAGGATATCCGATCCACCCGACATGGTGAGGTTGCCCGTCATAGAGCCGCCAGAGAGCGGCAGGAAGGTTCCGGCCACGGTCGAGATTGTAGCCCAAACACCGTTGATGACAGCACGGAATTGCTGAAGAGTCGTGTCGTAACGGATCATGCCGTTGACCGGAGCAGGTTCCGCGCCTGAGGTTCCGGTCGGGATAGTCATGCTGGCGGTTCCCGGAATTACCGGATTCGCAGCCAAAGCAATAGCGATGTCGTTGGCGTTCTGCGTGACCGTGATCGGAGCACCACCCGAAGTAATCGAGCGGAAACGCAGCGTGGTTCCGACCTTGCTCTCGAATATCTGCGAGCCACCACCCAGATTTGAGCCCGTGTTGATCTCACCCAGGGTGCCAACGAAGTTCACCAGAACTTCTCCACCACCCGAGTTGGACACCTGGATTTGACCCGGTGTGGTTGTGGCAATGGAGCGGAAGTTCAGGGCTACACCGACCTTGCTCTCGAATACACCGATACCTGAGCCGACGTTTGCGGCGGTGTTGGCCTCACCAATACCCGGCGCGTCGATGCGGATATCCGTGGGGGTGACGACAAAACTCACTCCGGTACCGGGGATCAGCGATTTGAACTGGAGGTTCGGCAGGATGACCGGGGTGACCAGGATTCCCTGTCCGGTGCCCAGGTTCGCAGCCGTGCTGAATCCGGTGGTTCCGGCCGTGGTAATCGGTGCCCAGACGCCGTTCTGATAGACCTCAGTGCCAGTGATCGTGGTGTTGTAGCGGAGCGTACCCTCGGTCGGAGCCGGTGGGCGCTGGCCTGTGGTGCCGCCGGGGAGAATTACACCCTCTGGGCCGACCGTAGACAGGTCAACGATATCACCTTCCCAGAGTACGTCTCTCCAATAAAACCTTCTCACCATTCGGGGATTCCCTCGTTAATCCTGGTATTTAGGCCATTGGGGATTGACCGAACGGTGGGGGTTTATTACATTGGGGGCATGCTCCTCCGCCTACTTAAGAAACTGTGGAATTTTTTCAAACCCGAACCCCCGCCGTTCGACCCTAACGTGTCGGGGCAGAGTTTTGTTCATCAAAGCACTCATTACCACATCAGGGTCACACCGGATCGAATCCTCTATCATTCCCTGGATGGGCCATTTTTCGACGATCTCTACCAGCATGCGTGGTTCGTCTATGGTCAGCACCTGGACCAGGATTGGTTCTGTTCCAAGGGGATAAAACTCCTGGATAAGGCCCCGTGGTTCCGAAACTCCACGGATCGCATGATTTTTCTGGACAACGCCAGGAAACTCCGTCAAGCTAATATCGGGAATTGCTTTCGAGATGCCGAGGGGAACTACTTCATCTTGGAGCCGAATGGGAATTTGAGACAGATCATGGCCACGGGTGGCGGTGGTGGAGGCGGAGCCTCGCTCTTAACCTCGAAGATGTTTGGTCAAATTGCAATTTCGCACGGGGGTGCTGGGGGACATGGGGATTCATATACCGTCATCACCTAATCCGGTGATGTTGATCTTGAGGAATATCGGCTGGGACCTGCGTGACTGGAGTCAAGAATTTCTGGACCCGCCCACGCACAAGGAAAAGGGCTATCCGAACACCAAGAAATGGCACGAATCCAAAGATGATGGATTCGACGAGCGAGGCGCTTACTCGCGTATCCTGGATCGTCCGGATCAGATCGACGCCTATTGTTGGAAGTGGAATCGACCACGTCCACATGGCGGCCCCTCGGTGATCTACCGCAATGGTTCTCTGGCTTGGCTGAACAGTCGAGGAGCCAAGGATCGTGTGAATGGTCCGGCCTGGATCGGTTGGGTCAAGGAGGACGAGTTCAAGGACAAAGACGAGCGCTGGGCTGAGGTCTGGTTCAAGGACGAGCAGATACATCGTGTGGATGGTCCGGCCGTGACCGATCAGTATGGTCGCACCGAATGGTACCTGCACGGGAACCGCGTGACCGACCTGATGATGGAGCGAGCCAGTCTCAGCCTGTTGAAGGAACCGCCGTGGTTCCGTGACAACATCCAGCGTATGGCCTTCATGAGCCTCGGTATGATGTTGCGTGATCAACCCGCAAGCGCGAATCTGCTTGGGTTCAATTTCAACCGGGGCGTACTGACGTTCGCGAATCCCAACAACACGGGCTATCAATTGGGATACAGCATCAATTCGTTGTATCCCAGCGTGATGACACGACCGCCCGGTCCATAAGAAAAGGGCCAGGAGAAATCCTGGCCCTGATTCTCTTCTATCCCGCTAGGGATTAGAACTCGTAACCGAACGCGATCAGTTGCAGATCGAACTGGTCGAACTGAGCCTGAACGGTGACGTTCGCACGGATGATCGCACCCGCCGTGAACACCTGATAGTCAGCACCGTTCGCACCGCAGATCGCCGGGAATGCGTTGTCGCCAACGCCGAGCGGCATAACCTGACCGACCGTGCTGAACGAGTACGCACCGGGGTTGAACACGGTGACGTTGTTGGTGTTGTCCAGGAGTTCGTCGAACTGCGGGCTCACACCGATGTTCATACGGAACGCCGAGGTCGAGCCGGTTCCACCACCCTGCAAGCGGTTGGTGATACGGACGAGAATCTTCGTGACAATCGCTGAACGACCGGCCGGAACCGTGTAGATCGTGGTCTGACCGGTAGCACCAGTCACCAGACCCGCCTGCACCGTAGCCACACCCAGCAGCTTCTCACCAGCGAACTTGCCGCTGACGACCACCGAGTTGTTCAGAGCAGTCGCACCACCCACGGTCACCGTCGCGGCCACGCCATCCAGAGTCAGGATGTTGTTGCCACCCACGGCGAAGCCGATGGAGTCCGCGCTGATCCAGTACATTCCGGTGTTGCCATCGTTCACGAACTGGTAGGCCGGGGTGCCCGCGCCGAAACCAGTGTGCTGCAACGCCGGGGCACCGTTGGTGATGCCGTTACCGAACAGCGCCTGAGCGGTGCTGATCGACATGATACGCGTGGCGTTCGCAGCGAAGCCAAGCGTGTTGCCACCGACGCGGTAGAAACCGGTATCGGTGTCCGCAGTGAAGCGGATGCTCGGGGCCGCAGCGGTACCATCGGCGAATCCAACCGGACCCGAGAAGTTACCACCGGCCGGAGTGATCGACGACGAAGAGATCGCGTTGATCTGGGCCTGGATGTTCGAAGTGGCACCCTGGAGGTAGTTGAGTTCGGTCGTGGTGATAGCCGCGCCGGAGATTTCCGCGATACCAATCGGCACGCCGATGGAACGACGGTTGTTCAACTGCGCCTGGATGTTGCTGGAAGCGCCTTCCAGGTAACCAAGCTCGGTCGAGCTAATCTGAGCCGGGAACGCACCGGAGCCGGTGAAGATTCCAGTCAGAGTATTCAGGTCGTTGACCGATGCGGTCAGACCAGCGAGGTTCGGCACCGCATTCAGAGCGGACTGAACGTTCGTGTTCAGACCGATCAGGAACGCCAACTGAGTGGTGCTGACGCCGGTTCCAGCCAGACCAGAAATCGCGTTCAGATCGGCAGTGGACGAGTTCATGCCCACCAGCTTGTTGAGGTCGCTGGAGTTACCGGAGAAGCCGCTGATGCGGTTCAGATCGGTAGCCGAGGCAGTCACGTCGCCGAGCTTCACGATATCGTCGCCGGTCCAATCCAGAGCATGACCCGCGAGCACGTTCATGTCGGCGGCCGAAGCGGTCAGACCCGACAGGTTGTTCAGGTTGGTCATGTTGACGGTCGGAGTCACGTTGAAGAACGAGTTCAACGCACTCGCGGTGACGGTCGTGCCGGTGAGGCTGGTCGGAACCGAAGCCGCAATCGAGTTCAACTGAGTCTGCACGTTGCTGGAAACACCCGCGAGGCGATTCACCTCGGTGGCGCTCACAGTGATGTCCGCGACCTTCTGCATGTCGGCAACGGTCAGTCCATACGCGGCAGTGCCGGTCAGGACGTTCACGTCGTTCTGGTTCGCGGTGATCGCGCCAGTGCCGATCTTGTTCTGCTTACCCACGGCTCCGTTGGTGCCGTCCAGGATGTCAGTCAGGGTCTTGCTGAAGTCGTTGACGTAGATCACGTCATCCGTGGTGAACTGCGGAACCACCGGGGAATTGATGCGGAAGTTCGTGCCAGTACCAGCGCACTTCAACTGGGAATCAACAATCGCGGTGTTCGATCCGGCACCGCTCTGGCCACCGGAGATCGCGCCGAGACGGCTGTCACCGTAGACCGAGATCGCGCCGACGCTGGCCGTCGCTACACGAGCGCGGACCCAGGGAGCATCGCTGTCGATGTCGAGAGAGAAATTTGCCGTGTGGCCGGTGAAGGTCACCGTGGCCAGGGCCTGGAAATCATTCGAACTGGGCTGAGCCGCATAGGAACCCTCGATTACCACCGATCCCGAGAAACCAACGCCCACCTGGGGGTTGAACTGCACGATGCGAACATCGTCAGCACCCGGAAACGACTGGATCGGACCCGCGCCAACCACACCCGTCTGAGAAAGAAGAGTCTTCACTGCCATTTTCATTACCTCCGAAAGGGCTTCGGAGTTATTTACGAGACCCCAGAGTTTCTCAGGATTCGTCAAACAGATTCGCGTAGATACGGAAATGGACAAGGATTATCAGAGAGTTCAGAGGTGGCGCTCGAACCATCGTCGGGAATACAACGACTACATGCGCGGGTATCGTCGATCCGGTATGCCTACTGAGAAGGAATTCCTAGAACAACCCGAGGAAATGTGGTTCCGGAAGGATGCGAGGCGTCGAGCCGTGCTGAAGCAGGCAACCCCGAGTTGGACGACTATTTCAGAGATTCGAAGGGTTTACGAGGAATGTTTCCGAAGGAGACCGAACCGGGCCGTGCCACTGTTGGTGGGGTATCAGGTCCCGCTCGCGCACCCTCGGGTCTGTGGACTTCATGTAGGGGTGAATCTCCGAATTATGTCCGAGAGTTACCACAGGAGAGCGGGGCGAAAGTTCCGTGGGGGATTCCGCGAGAAAGCCGAGCGAGATCAGATGGAATGGTTGAGGAAACGAGGTTTGGCTTGCAATCCCTAGGGATTTCTGCTATATTTGGGAAAAGGAGAACCAGATGGGCACCCAGATCAACCTGAAGTATTCGCCGCGATCCGAGAAGATCGACGTGTTTCTATCGGAGATGCCGGAGAAGCCCCAGGAATCCTGGATCAAGCGCAATCTCTCTTACGTGACGACGCCGATCTTCATGTTCTTGCTGTTCGGGGCCGGGATGGGCTGGTTCGAGCAGACCTTCGTGAACCTGCTCTGGTGGGTTCTGGGCATCCTCCAGACCATCGGCTTCCTCATGTGCGGCATCATGGTGGCCGCCACTTCCTACACCGCACACGTGGTGCGAACCCTCGTCGAGGGTGACAAGCTATTCATGAGCCATGGCATCCAGACGAAACCCTCGTTCGACCTGACCAAGTACAAATTGCGGATCGCGGACATCAATAATTTGAACAAGGCCAAGATCACGCTGTGGCGCTTCCTGTTCCTGAGCCTGCCCTATTGGGCGCTGCTCTGCTGGAACGGTTGGATCGTGATCGCGATGATGTCCATGGCCACTCTCGGCCTGATCCACATTGCCATGTGGCAGTTTCGAGACTTTGTGAAGTTGATCTTGCAGCAGGTCGATCCCGACTGGAACGGCGAGATCGAGGCTTAGTTCCAAACCCGCTTGATCTCGACGCGACCGGTTCCGGCCGTGCTCACGATCACACGAAGGAAATTCGTGGTGTCCTCGGCTGTGACGGTGCGGACGGTCAAGCCAGAAGCCTCGTTGATCACCGCACCCTCATTGACCCAGTCTGCCGGATTCGGCAAGCGGTCGATGGTGTGAAGGTTCTGATCCCCACTGGGGGCGGCGAAAATGGCGGTGTCGCAGGACTGTAGCTGGACCGCACCTGATCCCCACACACGAATCTCCACGGTCGGAGCGATGGGCGTGCCCAGGCCGACCATGTTGTAGTTGCGACCGGTGACAGGACCGATCCATTCGACCAGGGTATCGTTGAGAGCGCGACCTTCAAGCTTAAACATGGGATTCTCCTCGACCGTATTTATCCGCCTGGGAATATTTAGGAATTGACGAAACCCCAGGGGATTGCAATATTATCTGGCATGAAACTCTACGCCACCGAGTATACCCCGAGAATCATCGAATACGCCGATCAGCATTTCCAGGCAGACCCACCGAGGTCGCGCTGGGACGATTTCCAGTATGGGCTGATGACGTTCTATCTGCCCGTGGTCCTGCTGGTCATGTCATTTGGCTGGTTCGGAGAGTGGTGGGTGGATTTCACCATGATCACGGTGTTCCTGATCACGTTCATGGAACTGATTATGTGCGGGCTCTCCCTGTGGACGGAGGCGGTCTACCGCGAAAACTTGGGGAATCCCAAGCTTCGAGCGATGTTGGCCAAACAGCTATTCTCCCAGCGTCACGGCTACATGACCATCGGGAACTACAGGAGTTGGACCCCTCTGGTTTGGCTCGCTCAGATGCTGCTGTTCCTGTCCATGGGGATGACCACGTCATTCTGGCTATGGGCGACCATCTTCATGTGCAAGATCGCCCTGGAGTTTCTCTATGCGAATCTGGCCGAGCAGCTATTCGTGTGGTTGGATTCGGAGTGGAAGGGTAAGGTCCGAGTAAGCTTTCCTTGACAAATCCTGAGGTTTCTGGTAGACTGCGGTATTCTAACCTACAGGAGGACCTATGCCCGCCAAAGCCAAGTCTCTGACCGTCGTGGACAATGTCGAGGTCGATGAGCAGACCCGCTACCTTCTGGACCAGATCGGCCGCTTCCGCAAGCAGTTCGCCGAGCTTCCCATCGAACTCTGGCTGAACCCGTCCAGCGACTCCATCAGCGTGGACGTGAACGTGGTCGGCTACGACCTGGACAACGCCCACGGTGACTACATCAGCATCGATGGCATCACCAAGGGCTTCCAGGAGATCGTCTTGGTCGTGGAGACGTTCTACGACGGCCGCAACAACGGCGCGAAGGGTGGCAAGTTCATCGTCGAGAAGTACAACCTCGCCACGATGCTTGCGGCCCTGCGCAAGTATGGTCCGCAGTATCCGAAGTGCGGCGGCGGTGACGCCTACCAGTTCGAGAGCCGCGCTCTGAACGTGCTCAAGGCGATCCGCGAACTCACCAAGGAATGCGGCGCGGACATGCACGAGCCGGACAATTACGGCATCGAGGCATACGTCGAGGGCAACAAGTACCGGAAGGGCTACGACGATATGGCCCGGCCGAACCCGGTCGTGGTCCTGGTCAAGGACAATGCGATCCGCCTCGACATGCAGGTGCTCGATCTGCTGTTCCTCATGGGCAGCATTCGCCGGGTCTAAACTCCGGGAAACCCTCTTGATCACCGGAACGGGCAATCCCATATTGGGGTTGTCCGTTTTCGTTTGTGGGGATTCATGATCGGAAGCACTCAATGAAGAGCATTCCTACTGCCGTGGCGATCTTCCTCGGCATTACCATCGGCGCGTTCTTTGCTCTGGCTGCATTGCTCGGCTTGATGGGCGGGTTTATTGTGGCATTCGACTATCTGTTCGGCGACCTCAGGTATCCGTTCAATGTGATCATGGTGGTCGGATCGAGCACTGCGGTGCTGGTCGGCATCCTGGGAACCATCGTGTATCTGATTCCCGCCAAGGGTAACACTGTGAGCGGGCCAAAGCCCTAGCCGTGTATTGGTGAAGAGCCTACTTGGCGACCAAAACTAAGGGGGCCTTTTGGCCCCCTTTCGTTTACTTGAAATCGTCCTCTTTGAGTCCGGCATCCGAGTAGAATGCCTGGGTCTCGTAGAAGGATTGCGGGTCCATCGACTTCATGCGGGTGGATGTGGCCGCGTAGGTCGCGCTGGCCGCAGCCATACTACGCATGGTCTTGCGCATGCTCTCGGTGGTGTAGTTCATGGTGTTGCCCTGGGCGAGGCCCATGGTCTGTCCCACTTCCCACGCATCCTGGTTCGCACCGAGATACGCAACGGTCCAGGTCTTGCTCTCCTCGACACGCTTAATCATCCCGCGCACGTCCGCATCCTGATAGCCATGGCCATCGGTGTTGCCACCGTCCGTGATGATCACCAGGAGCACGTTCGGCTTATTCTGGCTCGCCTTGATCTCCTCCTCGGTCTGGATGATCACCTGACCCACCGCGTCATACAGCGGAGTGCCGCCACGCGGCTGGTAGGTCTCCAGGGTGAGTTCGGGAACATCATTCAGATCGATGTTGTCCACGGTGCGTTCCAGATTCGTGGTAATCCCGGTGGAATCGAACTGGTACAGGCTGAACAGGGTGCGGCCGGGGTTCTTCGCCTTGAGTTCGGCGAGGTACTCGTTGAATCCGCCGATGGTGTCGTGGCGAACCTTGCCGCCCATGCTGCCGGACTTGTCCAGCACCACACGAATCAGGGTGTCCGCGTCAATCTCTTTGGTCACTTTGAAATCGGTCATAGTAGGTTTCTCCTCAGAAACATCCAGTGTTTGTTGAAATGGTGTACCAGGTACGGATCGAGCAGTAGCAGGACCTCGTATCCGGACTGTGCACGGTGCCACACCTGGGGCATTCCCATCCCTGACGGGGCGGGAGTGGCCACTTCGGTATGCTGGGCAACGCGGGCAGGGTCGGAATCATCGGGACCGGAGCAGGCCCGTTGGGGCCGGGAGCCCATGGATTCTCCACGGGCGTCCTCGGTTCCCAACGATACTGATCCTCGGCCGGTGTCCGACTGGGCCAAGCGATCTCCATCTTAGCGCTTCCAACCCGGCGGGAGTGGGCATCCCGTCGATCCGGTCAGTCCCGGAGACTTCGGGAACGGATTCGCCTCGACCCCGGACTTCTTGTAGGACTTCTTGAAGCGTTCCACCGGCACGCCACGACGCTTGAGCCCCCGCAAACTGTCGTAGTAGAACACGAAGATCGCCTGGGGCTGGGTCGGGGTCTCGCGCTCGAATGTGGTCTCGACCGTGTTGAACCCGGTGGCCCTGCCGAAGCCCGTGCCCAGGGACTTGTCCTGATCCACGTCCGCGCAGTACATGGCGGAATCCATCGTGGGCACGCAACCTGCGGCACCACCAGCACCGAGGTTGCCCCCGGCACCACCCACACAGTTTGAAACGTTCGCTGCGCTCGCATTGAGTTGGTTGGCCTGGAGCGAGTTGCTCGCCCAGGAACCAGTATCGGCCCCGCCAAGACTACCAGCGCCCTGCCAGGACGAACCAGTCATCCCCTTGACATACCGGCGAGTGATCGAGGGAGGCCCGTTGTAGAGGTTCCAATCCCAATTGAATGCGGGACGGACCTTCTCCTTGAACACCATGAATCCGATGGTGCCCTGATTCGCCTCGTCCTGGTTGGTGGCCTCGACGTAGGTCTGATCGCGCTGGTTCTCCGCGTCCTGCGGCTTGAACGTGAACTTGGCTGCGCTCTTGTTATCGACCTTCCATCCCGGAATGGTGATGTCGCTGTAGGCGTTCACCACGAATCCCGGAGAGTCGATACCAGCGGGCTTCCCATCGAGCACGGACAAACCGTCAACACTCGGGATCACCAGGACCTTGCTGGAGGAGTTGTTCTTGAAGTAGAGCTTGTACTCGGAGTTTTTGCGACCTTCGATGAAGGTGCGTGTCTGATGGTAGAGTTCCGTAATGGCTTTACGGCCGACGAGGACAGACGCCTCGTATTCATGTGTGCTGTTGTACATGTTAGTTAACCTCGAATTTGTTGTTCTTTTTACGATTCTCTGATGCAGGAATGACCTGGAGATTATCCTCCCGATGCAAACCACAGACATTACGTCCACGGAGTGGAATAATGTGATCAACCTCGTGAGGAATTCCCGTCTCGGCAGACAATTGCTGCGCAAGCGCAAATTTTTCTTTGATCAGATCGTGATTTGCCCAGGCGGGTAACGCCCGGAGTTCGATTGCTCGACGACGCTGTTTTGCAGCCGTATAGATTTCAGGATTCTCTTGGCGATAAACCTTTTGTTTCGCCAATCGGTCTTCTCTGTTTTGGAGATAATGTTGAGCCGAATAAGCACGACGCTCGTCGGTGTTACGACGATAATAGGTGCTCACGCTTTCACGGACAGCTTCTGGATTCCTCTGAGCCCAAGATTGTTTGTAAGAATCCACCTTTTCGTGGTTCTTCGACTCCCAATCGGCTTTGCATGACAGACAATGTCCTGAGGATGTGTATCGATCTGATACGTGACCATTCTTACAGGGTTTACCTGTGTTGTAGAAAGGCGCATTAATGGACATTGCCTCTTTTCGAGACAAGACTAACATAACGTTTCTCTTTTACTGCTCCAGGACTTCAATGCCACGCAACACATGCTGTGGACTTTACTGCCTGAAGACTTCAGTCGGGTTAATTCCCGAACCACCCGTATATAGGCGGGTTCAAATTTTAATCCAGGGGTTTCCAAAAATTTCCCGAATCCCCATATCTAGGGAATGCTGGAATCCTCGCTCCGTTCGACCCGTGTCCGTGCGGATTGGTTGCGTCCGTTGTATCGGGCGGCCGAGAAAATCCCATTCGAGAAGTTCGAGCGCAACTCCGTGCAGGGCTACCGCATGGGTCGGCGAAATGTCCTGTTGGCCCGAGGAGGAATTGCCCCGCATACCGATCCTCTGTTCCAGCCCATGGGATACGCCCTGGTCCTGCGAGTGGGGCAGGAGAACCTGTTTAAGGTGCACCGGCAGGAGCCGCTGAGGTTGCGCCGTGGCATGCTGATCGAGTTCACCTTCCATCGCCGCCACAGCCTCAAGCAGGGCCAGGATGACCTATTCGTGTGGCTCCCGTGGGACGAACCCGAATCCGCACGTTGGGTGGACGTGCTGGAGAAGATTCGCTGCGACCGTCGCGAATATGAGGGATACTAGACAATCCCTGGGGTTTCTGGTATACTCCGGGGATGCCCATGAAACCCTCCCTCCGCTGGATTCAGACCAAACTGGATTGGATTCAGCCGTTCTATGACGCCGCCGCCCAGTTGGTGGAACAGGATTACGAGCCTCGCTCGGTCGCGGGTCTGCGGATGCGGGTAGGGGATTCCCATCGGGATGTGCTATTGGCCAGGGGAAATATCCGACCCCACACGGATGGCGAGTTCGAGCCCTGGGCCTACGTGTTGGTTTTGAGGGCGAACAATCCGGTGCTCAAAGTGCACGCCCAGCCCCCGCTGGTGCTCCGCCAGGGCATGCTGGTTGAGTTTACCGCCCATCGCCGCCACAGCCTGGAACAGGGCGCTGACGACCTCCTGGTGTGGCTCCCGTGGGACGACCATGAGCAGGCCACGTGGAAGCACGCTCTGGCCTGCCTGGAGAAGCCGAATCGTCTGTATCAGGTGTTCTGATCTACTGACTGGGAGGGAGCGGAAACGCCTCCGGCCGAGGTCCGGCCGGAGCCTCGTTCCAGTTCTGATCGATCTGCTCCACCGTATACGACCCGGTCTTGATTAAGATGACCTCGGTCAGCGGGGTCATCACAAGGTGGTTCACCAGGGTTATCACCGCGATCCATCCCAGGTATTTCAGAACCTTGACCAGCCATGAACTGGTAGATTCCCACACGCGCACCAGAATCCCGGCCAGGGGCCAAAGCGAAAGCAGGATCACCCAGGTCAGCCTGATGCAGTCGTGGATACTCTGGGGGAGGAAAAATTCCGAAATCGACATGGGATCACATCAGGTTGGAGAATAACCCGACCAGCGCCTTGGTGGTCAGATTCAGGATCAGGAAGAAGCCCATCGCGGCAAGCTGGCATATGAGCAGACGACCGAAGAACAGGTCGAGGAAATCCGAGGAGTTACGGGACTTGGCCCAGGTCCAGGCGTGCCAGAGGGTGACCGCTTCGATCACGACAAAATAAATCGCTCCCCAAGGCGTATCAAACCACTCCGACATATCTCGGAGTTAGGGAATTACCCAAACAAATTCAAGACCTAAATACCGGGAAACCCCTGGGGGATACCCGATGAGCGACCTTTCCACGATTGAACCTCTTGATTTTGGACAGAAAGTCAGCGAGGAGACGCGCAAGAAGATGGAGCGCCTCTTCCTGACCTGTAACACCCAACTGGGTGGAGCCCGGATCACTGTCCATCTGGAGGACCTGGATTATCAGATCGCGTTCGAAGCGGCCGTGAACCAGTACAGGGTCACGCGGAGTCGCCGGGTCTACGTGAGCTACGGGTTCCTCACCCTGGAGCCGCTCCGTCAGGTCTACCAGTTGAACGAGCGCATCGACAACATCGAGTACATCTTCCGTGGTCGTGGCTTGTTCGGTGGCGTCGGTGGTGGTGTCGGACGGTTCGAGTCGTTCGGCGCGGCCACCGCGAACATCCTGCTCCGTGGCGGCGCTGGCATGTACGGGGCAACCATCGATCTGGCCCGGTACGATTTCCTCATGCAGTATCAGCGGACCCTGGATCGTCTGTTCGCCCGCCATATCCATTTCCGGTACCGCAACGAGAACCATACGCTGGTGATCACCCAGACCCCGCGCGTGAAAGAGACTGTGGGTTTGAAGATTTGGGTCATGAAGCGGTATGAGGAACTCCTCAACGATCACAGCGCGTACAACTGGCTCCAGCGCTACACCCTGGCCAAGCTGAAGATTCACCTCGGCGAGAAGTACTCGTTGTTCGGCAGTCTGCCCGGCGCACAGGGCGGTACCACTCTGAAGGGGGACGCGCTGAAGCAGGCCGGTGCCGAGGAGTGCGAGAAGATGGAGGAGGATTTGAGACTTTACGCGGACAACTCTGAGATTCCGTTGCCGATCAGAGGATAACGTCCGATGCCCAAGTTCACCCCGGTTAAGCCATTCGAACTGTATGAGGCAGGCACCCATGGTGGTGCGCTCCGGAAGACCTCCGCGTTCATCCGGGACATCGTCCGCGACCACATCAACATGGGCGGAGTCTTGGTCAACGTCTACCGCCTGAAGGGGACGTTCGCACAGGATCGTGACGCCCTTGGGGTGAAGGTGGACGACAAGGGCTCCCAGGAGCAGCCCACACGGGTCGGCGCGTTCCTGGGTCTCCAGGATACCATCCTGGGCGAGAACCGCGACCGCGAATATGACTTCGAAGAGATTCCCATGATCCGTGGGGTCTACCAGATCAGCCAGTTCGAACTCGAATATGCGAAGTTTGGCATGGCCTTGGCCAACGACATCATCACGCTGGAACTCCACGTGGGCACGATGGAGAACGAGATTGGCCGCCGCCTGATTCCCGGAGATGTCATCGAGATGCCCCACCTGCGTGATGTGGACCAGAATGGCCGTGTCGCGAACAAATGGTATGAGGTGCGGAAGCACGCCTGGGCTCCGAACGGGTATGATCCGATGTGGGTCCGTCATATCATGGGCGTGGTCCTACGCCCGATGCGCCACCAGCAGGAGTTCCTCGATCTATTCGAGCGTAAGGACCAGTACGGGAAGACCCTGGCCGAGCAGGCGAGCACCCTCAACCAGGATATGGCCCTGACCGAGGCCAATCAGGAGCTTGCCCGCGAGCACGTCAACACGACGTGGTTCGATACCACGCTGATGTGGTTCGACCCGGATCACCCCCGGCGCAAGCCCTACAAGTGGACCGACGATGGCAAACCCGACAATGGTCTGCCCGTGCGACAGGGCACACGGTTCCCGCAGGACGCTCAGGAGGGTGAGTGGTTCCTCCGCATCGATCTGGTCCCGAACCGTTTGTATCGCCTCCAGGGTACCAAATGGAAGCTCCGCGAGGTCGATTCCAAGCGTGAGTGGCAACCCTACAACTGGACCGCCAAGCTGCGTGAGTTCATGCGGGATCGCTCCGACCGGGATCGTGAGCGCAAGTATGAGCTTCGTTCGATCCATGACGTGATCACGGAGCGCGAGAAGCGTTCCGATCCCACCGGGGATGAGCAAACCCGAAAGGATAAGGGGCTGCACACGACATGAGGCTGCTCGAACTGATCCAACCTCAAGCACCTTTGGATAATCCGGCGTTCCGCGCGTGGTTCGGCAACTCCAAGGTCGTGGACCAGCAGGGAAATCCCATGGTGGTGTTCCATGGCACCCCGAGCCCGCTCTTCGACCGTTTCGAACACCGCAAGGGTATCACCACGTTCATGGGCATTCCCGTGGAGGTCCAGCGCCATGGCTTCTACTTCGCCGAGAACGAGGCGTTTGCCAGGGAGTTCGTGAATCAGCCCAGACATCGTGGGAAAGGTGGTGTGATCCCGGTCTACCTGAGCATCCAGAACCCATTGAGAATCTCCTACGAGGCTGGCATCTACTGGAAGGATGTGGAGAAGCTCGCCGCCCTGGGCGTGGACATGGACTGGATGGAGAAATACCTGGGTAATCCCATGAACACCTGGGAGTATTTCGACGACAAGGAAGGCGAGTGGTTCGTCCAGGCCATCAAAGAGGCTGGATTCGACGGGGTGAGATTCGAAGAGAACAACCCCACCACGGATGCGACCGAGGACGTGTGGTTGGCGTTCTACCCGAACCAGATCAAATCGGCCGTCCAGAACACCGGCCGTTACGATGCCCGGAACCATCGGATTCATGAGGAAGCGGTAGGGCCAAATCCCGATCATGAGTATCCCCCGTATGGGTGGATCAGAGCGGATGGAAACTACGTGAGCACGGATCACGGTCGGTATGCCGCGCATCGGTTCATGGACCAGATCAAGCAGGCCAACCCACACATCCGGGATGTGCGTACCGCCCTGGGCTACCTCGGTAATGATGGGGTCTACAAGTTCGCGTTCGATCAGGGCTGGGTCAGGGTCGCATACTCGATCATGGACAACAAGTTCACCGTGTTTGTGCAAGCCGGAAACCAGCCTCGGCCCCGAGCGCTCGCCCGGATCATCGACTACATCCGAAAGAACCCCCAGTGGAACTACGCCGCAGAGATCGGGGATCGCTATCAGGAATATCCCGATGCTCGATTGGCCGTGGCCGGACTGCGTCAGGCCGGACGTACTATGGCTGCGGAATCCTGGGACAACTACCAGGAGATCGGACACTTTCGCGGAGCCAAGCTCTGGTACCTCCTGAAGGGCGGAAAGCTCATCGTGGACGACGTGGGCTACATGATGCATGGAGCCACCCCCGAGGACTTCGAGACGGCCAGCCAGGAACGTGATGGGCTGGAGAATCACAACCCGGATGTGGAGGAGAAAACCCTCGCCGTGGGTCGCATCGACGACCTCCGAAAGAAGATCAGCATTCGCACCCCGCTCGCACCGGGCAACTCCTACTTTGATCTGCCCGAGCGCACTATTGAGTTCGCTGCGAAGAAGCTTCGTCAGCGTTACCCGGACTATGAGATTTGGTACTTCGGAAAGGGCGCGTCCGAGATCAGGCAGATCATGGAAGACGTAGTGCGGGATCGTTATCAGTGGGAGGACGAGAACACCGCCGCATTCCGGGTCGGCCATTACGACTTCGAGGTACGGTTCGTTGGCGTGCCCGGACAGGACGATATCTACATCAGGTATTGGCGCACGATTGGTCGCCGTCCCCAGGGCGGCACGGGGCTATTCCCGCGTATCACCGCGATGCTCAAGACGATCACCTTGGAGTGGTTGAACCGTGTCCAGCCCGAGGCGTTGGAGATCGAGGGTGAGGACCCCAAGCGTAACGCGTTCAACGCGCAGAATTACGGCCGGTGGACCCCGCCGGGCTACAAGTTTGTGCTGCTTCCGTCTCGTCCCCAATACGATCAGGATCGTGCCTGGAACGGGCTGCGTGGGGTCGCGTTCGTACGCAATGATTATGCTCGGAGGTATCAAGCGGAATGAAACTGCTAGACCTCTTCGAAAGCCTTGAAGGCTACTATGGTTGGATCAACCGGGCGGGCAAGTACCTGCCTGGGGATCATGGTACGACCATCAAGCAGAATTACCGCGATCAGATCATGCGTGATTTTGACGTGCACACGGAGGAAGCCTTCGAAAATATCGATGATGGCGAGTGCTACGGCTATGGCTTCCGTGATGGCTGGATCAGGGTGAGTCGGTCCCAGCGTGAGACCGCATTCGAGGTGGGCCGTTATACGACCCCACGTGCATTCCAGGGAATGATCCGTCTGATCAAAGAGGTAGACCGCCAGGACGGTGGGATGATCGGGATTCAGTTCGATCATCACTACGATGCGTTCGCCACGGGTCGTCAGGCTATTCGCTGGCTCAATCGGATGCAGAAGTCGATCATCACAGAAGCTCGTGGTCACCTCAATTTCTATGGGTGGATCGACAACCAGGGAACCTATCGCGAGGGCTCGCACGGATACTTAGCGAAGAATCATTTCGAGAACCTGATCCGTCAGCGAGAAGGCATGGAATACGACGAGGAGGGTGATGAACGATTCGAGCAGTTCGAACCTGAGGATGCCGTCCAATACGCCTATGATGATTCCTGGACCCGAGTCTACGATGAGGGGATGGAGATCGGGTTCAATCTGCCGGATTATCTG
>FRDC01003345.1_pt1 | contig 41271 bp, 45 predicted proteins | sample 1106171 | NCBI WGS metagenome assembly FRDC01 (sample SAMEA3930566, study PRJEB13176) | freshwater metagenome | biome: Drinking water system; feature: drinking water; material: water | place: Singapore | collected 2014-12-20 | reverse complement strand
CGAGATATTCATCGGCTGGCGCAAGGCGCAGATGCTGGTCGCGGGGAAGCTGGACGTGAACGTGTTGCTGGGGAGGGCGAATGGACAAGCTGACTGACGAGCAGATCGAGATGGGGCTGGAGCTGGAGGCGAAGGCGACTCCGGGACAACTGCACGCACACGGCGGATACCTGAGCGTGCGCCGCGACATTGCGCTGAATATCGAGCACCTGGACGAACTCGGGCAGCGCAGAGCTACTGGACGGTCAGGCACTTGGTACGGGCCATATCAGGCGGTTCCGTTTGCTCGCTTTGAGGATTGCGAACTGTTGGCATTCGCCCGCAACCATATAGGCCCGGCGCTCACGGAACTCCGCGAGTTGCGGGCCGAGGTCGCGAGGCTGAAGGAGAAGCCAATGAAATTATCTATAGAACAACGAAACAGCACCCGTCGAATGTTTTGCGGACGGGGCCTGAAGGGACTGGATACGATCAATGGCGCGCTGTTGGCGCTCGCCGTGATTGCAACCAACGCCACTGTGCTTTTCGACAAATATACGGCAGATAAGCTGCAACACCGCGTCGAGGCAGCTGAGCGCCACATCCAGGAACTCTCCGAGCAGTTGCAGGTGCTACAGAAGGCGGTGGCGAATGTCAAGGATTGACGACATCAGGGAAATAGCCGAGAAGGTGATGGGGTGGAACGTCGAGACGAACCGCCGACTGACTTGGCTACTTGGCAATGGATGGGATTGCATAGATGCAAGGTGGGACCCCCTCACCGACGCCGACGCCGCGCTTGAGGTGGTCGAGGCGATGCGGCGAAGACGCTTTCGCTTCGAAGTGCAAGCCCTCGGAGCGGCTGAGGGTGGCTGGCTTTCCACCTTTGCGGTAGTGTTCCTTCAGCCTAACGTGAGCAAGCGACTGCCGTGGCAACATGCTCCCACCTTCTGCGATGCCATCTGCCAGGCCGCGCTCGCGGCAGTGAGGAGCGAGGCGTGAACTGCGGTCACCTTCGAACGATCCCAAATATACCCGGCTGGACTCTCGGCGACCCGCATCCTGAACCGTGTCCGGAATGCGAGGCCATTGCCAGGAATCCGAGAGCAGTTCCAATTTATTGCGTTAGTGTGGCCAAGTACGCCCCGTACCAAGTCATTGGCTGCGTTCAGGTCGCAACGAACTCCGGCGATGAACTCATACTTCGCGGATCGGTCGGCTACGTCTATTGGATACACGTCAAAACGAAAAAAGGCCCCGAACGAGCAAAAGAGCTCGCCAGGGCCAAAGTAGCAAGATGGCAAGGACGATTAAGCGGTGGCTCAAAGCTGAATCATGTCACACGCTGGCGAGTCCAAGTCCATAATCTGGCCAATGTAGTGCTCCGTAGTCGATACCGCGGCATGGCCTAGAGTTGCCTTAATGCGGTCGATCTCAGCCCCACCCTTGCGCATGAGCCGCGCCGCGGTCCGCCGTAAATCGTGCGGCGTGAACTTCATCCCCATCCGCTCACTGTAGCGATCAATCACCATTCGGACGCCGTCCCTTGTCAATCCATCGCCCGGCAGCCCATTCTTCTCGATCCGCCTCAGCAGTTGCCCCTCGAAGATGTTGTCCGTGATCATCCAGTCCTCAATCGCGTCCTGTAAAAGCGCGTGCGTTGCCATGACGCGCGTTTTGTTCCCCTTGCCGGCCACTTCCAGCACCATGCGATTGTCCCGGTACTGCACGTTGGTACACTGCAACGCCGTACACTCCTCGCGCCGCAAGCCAGCCAAGCCCATCAGCGACAGCAATACCCGATCACGGCGCCCCCATGCCGTAGAGCGATCCGGAAGCGCCAACAGAGCCTTTAGCTGGTCCACGGTCAGCCAGCGCAGCAGGCGGCTTCCCTGCTTCGGCAGCAGGCGAATGCTCGAGATCCCCCGTTCAGCCATCGGCGGCAGCAGGCTATCGAGCATCGCCTCCTCCGCGAGCTTCTTGAGAGCTGCCAGCGCCTGGTTGATCGAAGCGTTTTGCAGCCCCCGGCCTACCATGTATTCGCGATAGGCCAGCACGGTCTCCCTATTGAGCTCAGCCGCCCCTTGTAGCCGTTTCTCTTCGAGCCAAACGAAAAAGTCCCGCAAGGCCCTAGTGTAGGCCCTGCGGGAGTTGGGAGACGGTAGCGCGAGGCACACACGGTCTATGATGGCCTCGCAGCTCGGAACCAGTTCTGTGCTCATGCTCGCGCCTTTCGTTGCGCTTTCTTCTCATTCGCCAGCTTCTTGTAGCCCAAGTGCAGCACCGATTGGTAATCGACGCTGACTTTGAACCTCCGCCCCTTCTCCCGAAGCGTCAGGTAGCCGGGGAAAACCTCGATTACGAGTGGCCGCCCCTTGTTGCAGGCAGAAAGCTCGCGGATTGTGGGGCGATTCGTTGCGGGGGTCATGCGGACTCCCGAAGCCGCGCTGCCCTTGCCTGCTCTACCGCGTAGCGAGCGCGCGCCATGCATTCCTCGCGAGTCCATTGGCCGATTTGTTCAATCCATTCCCGATGGACACCTGTAGATGTGCGCTTTTTGACGCCATCGTAAACGGCGACATATTCGCGCCAAGATCTAGCTTGAAACAGCCATCCATGAAAGGTATGCTGCACTCCAGCAAAGACCTGGTGTGGTTGCCTAGGTTGCGGGATGATAGCGAGGTAGTCTCGCTCTTCGCTGCCCGTGTAGACTGGAATCCCAACTCTTATATGCGTTTTCATGCCGCTACCGCCTTTCCCTGTTCCTGTTTCGCCGTCATCCAATCCACAGCCTGTTGAGCCTTACTCGACGCCGTAAAGATCGCTTTCTTGTCCGCTTTGAGCACCTTCAGCCACGATGTGAGGTAAGCCGCATGATCTGGCCTTGGTTCTGGCGAGATACCCAATTGGCCACAGAGGAACGCGGCTCCCAGTTCAGCGACCAATTCTTCAGCCGCATAGGATTCAGAACCGAATCGCCCTTTTAGATCACGATTACAGCGGGGTTCCGGCCCCGTCCAATGGGTATATTCATGCGCCAGTGTCGCGTAGTACGATTCAGCATCCCGAAACAGATCAATCTTCGGCATGTTGATTGTATCGGTCGATGGCCGATAGTAAGCCTTTGGCTCAACGTGGACAAGCTTTCCGCCAAGCGCACCGAAGAACGCGTCTACCTCGCGAATCCGTTCCACCGTGGCACCTTCTGACTTTTCGGGAACGGTGTATCCGTCCACCTGAGCCGCATTGAACACGTGATAGAGCCGTGCGAGCGGAACCACGCGGCCGGAAGTCTCGAGATCGGCATCTTCCGTTTCGCCGTCTGTGAACCTCGTGAACTTCCAGAACACAACAGAAGCGCTTTTCTCACCCTTCCTGACCTGTGCGCCCATTTCCGCCCATTGGTTGTACGTTGCCCATTGCTGGCATTCATACCCCTTGTTGATCGCCTCAGACCAAAGCGCCAGCGTGTTGATACCACGATAGGGCTTGTGGCTGACCACGTTTCGCGGGATGTCCGCAGTCTGAGACCACGGCATTTCCCACTTGCCAGCACCTTTCTCGATCGCTGCTACGATCTGATCCGTGATTTTCTGGTAAACGTCAACACGTTCGCCTGTAGAATTGTTCTTAGCCATTGTCGAAGTTCCCTTTCGATTGTGGTCGCTGGGCGGGATGTTCTCAGCATCCCGTTCCAGCGTGAGAATGTCTCTCGCCATGCCGCATCAACACGGGCATGGCGTCAGGCACTCTATAGCCCGACTGTTTTGGCTGCTTTAAGCGCGTCAGCCCTGCTACCCACTATTTTTACAACGAGCCCGGTATCATCATTTCGAATCACTACGCCGAAGAATTCACTCTCGCGGCTCCGTTTTCCACTTCGACTCACATTGTATCCACCACCCTGGATACAGGTTCCAGGCAGCAGGCCGGAGACATCAAAAATGTGCTCTCCGCGAGGCGATGAGCAAAAGGTATCTATCCCTCTTGCGCCAGAGAACACACCTATCCAGCGCTTGTCCTGGTTTTGTTGCCACAAACCATACCCGAGAAAATCACACATCCCACTCGGCCACAGGTATCCACCGTGCTCCTCTACGATCGCTGCGCGGCGGTTTTCTTCCGCTTGCTTCTTTTGTGCTGCCAGTTCAACTTTTCGATCATTCCGCTCACGCTTCAGGCGCGTGAGTTCCTGCCCTTGATCGACACGTATGCTCACATGGCGGCCACGCAACCACCCGTTATGCCGTCTTTCACCGTCGCCGTCCAGATATTCGCAGAGTTCATAGCCTGGGAAATCCACATCGGGATCAAGGTGGTCTGTGCTCTTGATCTCCGCTATGATGGCAGCAGCATACTCTTCGTCGGCGGATCGTTGGGCGATTTGTTTGGCGCGTGTTTCTTCTTGCAGTTTTTTGACTTTCTCTGCTGCTTCCTTTCGCGACTCTTCCTCACGCGTCAGTGCCGCGATTATGTCGGCTGCCGTCGGGACCGTATCCCAATGGATCCTTGAGCGGAGAGTGATACCGCCGTTGGAGTCCACCTCCGCGTACTCAAGAAGATCGGCAGTAACCTCAACCGTCTCGGTCGTCGCCACTTGCCTTTGGCCGTCCAGGCCCGCCAAGATAGCCTTTCGTTGCCCCTCTGGAGACAGAGTGTAATTCAGGTTCACAGTCTTAGTCATAGTTCGTAGTTCCTTTTCAGTTTTGGAGAGAATGTCTCTCATCCGGCGCACCGCACGGATACGCCGAAGCGGGACACTCTAAGCCGCATGGCCGTGATTCCGGCCTTGACACTGACACTCGCAACTCGGACCGGTCGCACTCATACACCGACCATTACACTTGTGCCCGCCGTCTGAGCGCTTTACCCAATGGAACACCGTGAACGTAATCAGATCATGCGCTTTCCAGTGCCGCGCCATGAAAGCTTGGATCGGTCCGCATTGGTGCGCCTTCACGAGTGAATCCTGATCCTTGTAGTCGATCACCTGCATACCGTGGCCCATGTAGGCGTGAGACTTCGCCCAAACGTAGGACGTTGCTTTGCAGGCCTTGCAGTGCATCACAAACTTGGTTCGTCCCTGATCGTCAGTAACCGCGAACTGCGGCAATCCGTTTTTCCATCCGTCGTAAATCATGACGCTACCCTTCGCAAATCTTCGAGGCAGGAGTACATCACGTTCGCCCATTCCGATCGGCCGTACAGATCAGTGCACGGCTCGCCCCAAACATCACGAGGCGATTCCTGCTCATCCGCCCAAATGAACTCACCGCCAGCATCTTCGAACTCATAGCGCGCCTTGGCCATTCGCAAAGCGGACCGTGCGTCGAGCCCATGGAAAACCCGCAAGTCGCGGTAAATCGATTTGATAGTAGAATCGATCTCAGACATCGTGAAAATCACCTTTCGCAGTGTTTAGCAGTGGGTAACGTCTGAACCACGTTGCCTACTGCGATTCCCAAGCTACACAATAATCCCCAATCGAGTCAAGAGATATTTTTCTCTACCATGCGCAACTAACACAAAACACAAGTGATAAAGTTTTGCAGCGTTAGCGGAACGGTTGAAGTGTTAAGGCTTACGGGCTTCGCAGTGCGCCAACGCTACATCAACTGCACTCCGCCAGTCAGCGCACATCGTCAATTGGCAATACGGCAATTCCGCCCGCAAGTGCAGGCTCACTACCCAATTCCCGTAAAGTCTCATGATTCGGGGCTTCAGCCATCTGGCAGAAATGCCCGCTCCTGCGCCGGAAACGGGGCTAGGTTGCATCGGAAGGGCTTTCCGGCACCTCGGGTACCACCGATTCAGCCTGAGGCGATTCTAGCCCGTACCGCGATTTCAGCTGCGCCCTTGTAAGCGTTCGTTCCAACACTGCCTCACCCCTCGCCCAATCCACCGACACCACCCGTGCCACATCCCCGGATTCCTCTTGTTGCCGTTGCCGTTGCCGATAATCTTTCCGACGCCATTTATTCCCCATTCCGTACCTCGGATTCGGCCTGAGGCGATTCTAGCCCGTCTAGATCCTCAATCGGAGCCGCATGTACCAGCCGGCTGCATGGTCCATCCGCTTCCACCCATACCATCTCGTACAAATCCGCCGCGACGCCAGGCGTCAAATCCGCTACCTTCACCACGTAATCAGCTCTGCTCCCTCCGCCAATCGCCTCAAAGTGCGCCCGTCGCTCCCAGAATGGCTCGGCCGCGCGTTCCTTAGCCCGCCGTATTAACGCAGCGCGCCTAATCCGATCACGTTCCTGCAACTGCACAGCCGTTGCTGTAAGGTTGTCCGTCATGCGCCCTTCGCCTCTTCCACCTTCTTCCGCTCCAGATACGTAATCATCGGGCTTTCTCGCCCCCATCCTCCTCCGCCCGATTTCAGAAACCGCACCAACTCCGATTCCCATATCCTCACAACACGACCCTGCCTCACTGCCGTTATCTTCCCTAACCTCAACCAGTTGAAGATTGTCCACGCACTGACTCGGCATGCAACTGCCGCTTCCTTCGGTGTTAATAGTCTGTCCATCATCCACAAGTCTAACCACTTCCTCTCAACTTGGAAAGTCTCTTGTTCCTGTAGTTTACCCAGTGGAAGCTTTGTTGTGTGCGCATGGATGTGTAGAGGATTCAACGCCTTGCGAGACCATCAGCACAGTGAACTCTCATTATCTGCATCCCTCCCCCTGCCTGCTGACGGGGCATGTTTGCCAGGTCACCCCGCTCGAGGGGGAGGGGGTGGGGGTGCCGTACGGTTCCCGTTTCCGTAGTAATGCGCGCGCGAAAGGGGAAGTTTGGGAGAGGGGGATTCTCTCATTGAGCGGAGCGAAGCGCACGCGACACAGTTTCGAGTAGCGCGAATAGCGCGGAACACTTGGAGCGAAGGGAACTGAGCGATGTTCGAACGCCGTGGAGTTGGGGCTTTACGGTAGCTGAAACAATTGGGGGTGAAAATGTTTCGGGTGTAGGATTGGGGATATGGCGATGGTGTTGATAGACCGGAAAGGCGAGCGCACGCGGAAGGTGTGCGAGCAGCATCGGATTGCCTATGAAGGGCGCACGTGCCCGAAGTGCAAAGCGGCCGCAAACGCTAAAGCGCGATGGAAGAACCGAGCGAAGGAGCAACTCGAATGGATTCGAGAGTACCGGGAGGCGCAGCGGCGTCAGAGCATCTAAAAGAATCTATACGTGTTTCACCTAAGCGTGAAACACTTTACGGCAAGAGTGTTTCATCCAGGGTGAAACGCTTTTCTCGGGTTCCGTTGGCGGTTTACGCGGATAAAAGCCTGAGTTTCTGCGACCACACGGCGTATGGGTTGATCGCTTGCACGGCGATTTCCGGGCCGATGGTAACCATCGGCATGCGGTCGCTCGGAGAGCAGATGGAGTTGAGTGCGGCGACGGTGATGCGGATCGTTAAACGCCTTGTGGCGGCGGGTCACTTGGAAGTTCAGCCGCAACGGCGGGGCCAGCGCGCCGTCTACCGGTTGACGTCGCCGATATTTGAGACAAAAGCGGACCGGCTCTCTGGGCCGGTTGAAGCGGTCAAGCCAACTCTCAAGAACTGCGGGCGATGTCAGAAGCCAAAGCGGGTGAATCGGACGGGCCTGTGTGAGAAGTGCCGGGAGGTGGTGGCGTTTCAACGAGGGGCGCGTGCCGCAAAGCGGGAGGGCGTGGCGTGAAAAAGTGGCAGGGAGCGGTTTCGCATTTTGAGACTGACACGCAACTGGACGTCAACCCGGAGGCTGCGGTGGCGACGGATTGGGCGTATGAGCAAAACTATTCCGTGGTTCGCGTCTCGGACGGTAAGGCGTTGGCCCATGGGGGGAAGATGGCGTGTACGCGGATGGCGAAAGTGTTCCGCCGGTTGGGTTGCTTTGCCGTCGTACGTAACCGATCGCTGTGGGGAACAGTAGAGGGCGAGCACAAGACGCGGCATAAGGGGAGAGGGATTGCGGTTCACCTGAAGGCTGAGGAGTGGCTTGAGTTGAAGAGGGTGGCGAGTTGACCCTTTGCGTCTGGCTGGCCGTGGCGCTACTGTTCACGATTTTTCTACGGAAGGGTGAGCGGTGGTGAGTATTTACACATCCAGCAACATGGCCGGATCTGTTGCTGGCCATGTTGCTATCGCGTAGAGGACTGCCGTTGCTAAGATCACAAAGACTAACAGAGCGAACGCCCATATCGGACCTGCGTCCTCTACCGGGGAAACGTGGGGCGCCCGCGGGCCGCCGATGATTCTGCCGGCAAGTTCGTTCTCGAAGGAAACACCGCGGGTGCGCTGTTCGCGATAGCGACGTTCCAATGCGTCCATGTCTGGCATGGCCTTACTTCCTCTCAAGGTGCATCTCGACGAGAATTTTGCCGACCTGCCCGATCAGGGCGCAGAAGGCGAGGCCGATAATCAGCCATTCGATGGGTATTTCGAGCGGGCGCTTCTTCATAAGGCCGCAGGGGGTTTCTGCCAGTACACTTCCCGGATCGGCGGGCAGTAAGCGTCGAGCGGCTTGGTTGAAATCACGAACGCTCCGCTGTCGCCGAAGCATTCCATTGCTGCGAACGAGGCTTTGGAAAACCCGCCGCCATCCGGATAGACCGGCAGATGCCCGTAGCCTTCGGCGATCGCGAGGGCTGTCGCTTCGTGAAGCTCTGCGACTGTCATTCTTCACGCTCCCACGGCTTGAGTGCCGCGCCAAGCTCAATGAACTGGGCCAGGCAGCCGATCATGACTCGGATGAAGTGCTCCGAGTAATGCCAAGGGCAATGCCGCCAAGCGATGCGACGGGCCGGTAAGTGCCGGCGCGTATATACGGTGATCACTCGCCAAGCTCCCTCTTCAGTGCCGCATATTCGGCGGCGGTTTGCTCGATTAAAGCCTGCTGGCCGCTCAGCCAATCCGAGCACTCGGTGCAGCCTACGGGCTTCCCGTCACTCTCGCGGAGCATGGAGGCATTCGAGGCCATTTCTGCCGCGTTGAAATCCTTGTCGCAGAGTGTAGAGAGTGCCCCGTCGTCGTCGCTGAGCAGATTCGACAGGTGCGATTTTACAAGACCGCCCGATTCGTCCAGGCCAACGACCCACAGGCCGACTATCGAATTACGCAGGATCGTCAGGGCCGCCAGCCGGTCTCTTTTCGCCCTGACGCCCTCCTCCTGTATTTCGGTTCGGACCTTTGCGCGGATCTCCCTCTCGATCCGGCAGCGTTGCATTTGCAGGCAGTCCCGCATGTAGGCTTCGACAGACTGGCGCATTGTCTCTTGCAGGCCACTGTCACAACTAGCGCCAGAGACGAAACGGACGGAGATCTGTTGGCCGGTTGAAGATGACATCGTGCGCCGGATGGTCACTTCGTAGACGGCGGTGGCTCCTTCGTTCGGGTCCTGCAATTTGAAAGAAAATATCGGATTCTGCGGTGTCACTTCGCCGCGCCTTTCATCATCGAGAGCATCTCGGCTATCTGCTTACCGCACCTGTCCAGCATCTCGTTGGCTCGCCGCTCAAACTCTTCTCGCTCGGCATCCCGCTCGCCTGCTTCGTCGGGAGGCTGCAAGCACTGCTCGAACGACTCGCCTCTACGGTCCAACTCCACGATCAAGTGGTCGGCAAAGTTCACGGCCATGAGCGTGTCGGCTTCGTTGCCGTAGAACGCGATGAGGCCCTGGAGGGCGTGGGGCGCGAAGTAATCGCGGCGTTCTTTGTTGTTCATTTTCGGAACCAACCTCCTATCGCATGAAGACATCCCTCAGTCATGACTCCGATCACGATGATCAAGATGCAAGTTCCGACGAAATTAGGGAGACTTTCGAAGGCAAACTTGAGGAATTCCATTTACGCGGTCGCTTCTGCTGGGTCAGTGACCACAATGATATCCGATGGGTCGCCTGTCCCCCTCAGTTCTCTGACGGAGTAAATAAAGGCGTCGGGATGTGCAGCCAGGAATGCTTCCACCGCACGCTTAAACGACGGCGCGACGACATCTGTGCGATATGCCTGTGCCGCACCCTGCTGCTCGTAATAGAGAAAATTGAAAGAAAGACAAGTTAGCTGCAAAGTATTCGTCAACTCCCTTTGGTCTTGTTGAGTCATGTTACTCTTTCGCCTCCAGCATCCAGAACAGAATCTTGGCCACCGTGCCGCCCGTGCATCCCTTCCCGTGCTCCAGGCGCACGTAGGTCTGCCACGGAATCCCCATCTCCTGGGCCATCGTCTGCTGGTTGATGTCGTACTTCTGCCGGTAAGCGTTCAGGATCGTGCCGAGACGGCCCAAATGCCCCTCCGGTTTTACTTTGGTCGTGTGATACACCAGAACATTTTACCGAGTCGGCGTTTTATGGTCAAGGCTTATAAAGATTGACGGCGAAAATTATCACGCCTTATATTGAGTTCGGATCGTGGCATCCTTCCCAGTAGTCGCGAGCCAGCCGCATTGCGCTGGGCCACAACAGGCTTCAGGAGGCGTGTTGCCGCTCGAATTCCGCAATTCGGTGCTGGTGCAAAGCTCAATCGGGGAATTCGTTGGCAGAACGACCGGCCCCCGCGCCGCTGTGATGGTCTCGGCGGGAATGGCGGAGCCAGTTGGAAAAATCCGGGGAAAGCCCGTGAAGGTGATCCGGCTGCTCGAATCCATCATCGACGAGACAAAGCTCAAGTCCATGGGCCAGGATTCGCGAAGGCTGACGTGGACGCAGAACGTGGAGGGCCACGAGGTGACGACGCTCAAGCGGTACGACCCCAGGAATGGGGCGTTCTGGAAGGACGACAAGATTTGAGCTTTGCGGTCTTCACGGAGCACAAGTTCGCTTCTGATTCCCCCGACTTTCTGCGGCCCTGGGGCGCACGGAACGACGAGACGTACTGTCCGGGTTTCACGAAGTGGCTGCTGTCGAGTTACGGGAAGGGGTGTTACTACCTCGACCTCGGATGCGCCGGTGGTGGACTCGTAGCCGATGCTCGCGCGGCCGGAATTGAAGCCATCGGGATCGACGGATCGGACGAGCCGCAGCGAATTGCCCGGCCACCGTGGATGAAATACCCGGAAGCCTTCTTCAATGCGGACATCAGCCAGCCTTTCGAGGTCTACCTGGGGCTGATCCCTGTCATGTTCCACGTGATTTCGGCCTGGGAAGTGCCGGAGCACATACCTGAGATACGGTTGCCGCAGTTTTTCATGAACATCAAGCGGCACCTGTCGTCAGACGGGTCGTTTGTGGGCACGGTTTCTCAGAACACGGACCAGGATTACCACCAGACGGTCAAGCCGCGCGACTGGTGGGTGCAGAAGTTCCAGGAAAACGGGTTCGTGTTCAACGACAACCTCCCCGAGGAGGCTCAGGCGAGGAAAGACGGCGGCAGCTTCGTGTTTGTGGCGAGGAAAATCTGATGGCAAAGACAAAATCCAAGGGCAAGCCTAAGCCGTGTCCGAAGTAGCGGAATGAGCCCCGACCTCCACCGCTTCCGGCGTAGCTGGGTGCCCGATTTCTCCGTAGTCCACCCTTCTGCGCGGCCCGAAGAAGCGCTTTCGACCATGCGGAAGTGGCTGAAGGCGGCATCGAGGCAGGTTTCGCTCGAATACGTGATCTGCTTTGACTGGGGACGGCATGAAATCAACCCGAAAGATTACGAGCCAGCGCGGATCGTCTGGAATTACGGCCTGTACTGCTCTGTCGATGCCACGAACCACGCCTGCGAGTGCTCCATCGGGCGCACACTTGTTGTCGTTTCCGACGATATTGATCCGTGCGAATGCTGGGACCGGAAGCTCAAGGCCGTCGATCAACTCTGGGGAGAAAAAGAGTGCGTCGTCCGGGTGTCCACCGGGGGAACCGCCGATGCCCGCGGCCTGATGGCCGTGCAGATCCTCAACCGGGTCCGTTACGAGCGCATCGGCTACCTGTTCCACCCTTCGTACATTTCGATGTACGCCGACGATGAGTATTCGGCCCACGCGGACGATGACGGAGTCGTCGTTGGCCGGCCAGATATCAGGTTCCCCCATTATCACTGGGCTCATCAGGGAGAACTGCACCGCGAATCGGACGAAGTCTACGCACTGCAAAACGCCCCGGAGCGCTACGCGTGGGGAGAGCAGATCATTCAGTTCCGCGGCGCTCAAAATTGGCGCCCCGAGATGCCCGAAGGCATCATGAACGCCAGAATCAACCATTACTACGGAGGCTTGCGTGCCAGGCATGATGCTCAGCGTGAAGTTCCGGCCTAAGACCAACCGCATGACGGTGGACGAACGGGCAAAACTCAACGGCGGCTTCGCGGCAGGGCCGCACAACATGGCGTCCAACCGGCGCATCGAAGAGCGCATGATGTCCGATGAAATGGGCGGCGACAAGAACATGCCGCCGAACCTCCATGACGTCGGCTCCGATGCGGAGATGTGCGGGAACTGCCAGCATTACGCCGAGGGCGAAGGCTGCGAGAAGTATCAATATCCGTGCAAGTTCTCCGACGTTTGCGACGACTACTCCCCGATGGGCATGGCCGAGGGCGAAGAGGCCCCGGAGTCACCGAACCCGGAGACGCGTGAAGACGAAAAGGAGTGAGGGTAGACCATCGCATAAAAGCGCTGATTTTGGAGCGTCACGCCCAGGATCAGCCCTCAGCCGGCGCATATGACGGCTGGTGCGATGAGATTGCCGAGCGCTTCGGTGTCTCGGCCAGAGCCGTTCACTCGGTAGTTGTCAAAGCGGCGGACGACGCCATCTTCATGATGGAGCGCGAGCAGGCCACGGTGGCCCAGGACGTGGCGCACCGACTCGGCGCCGACCGGTCGATGCTCGTCGACAAAATCCTCGAGTGCCTCAACGCCACGATGGAGCAGGTCGTTCAGTTCGAGGAACTGCAAGCGGTTCAGGAAGTAATGCCCGTCTGGAACGGGAGCAAGATCGTGCAGCGCAAGGCGAAGCGCTTCATGAAAGTCCGCAACGCAAAGACGGACGCGGACGGAAACTTTGTCGTTCATCGCCAGCCCAATTTTCAGGTTCGCGTGATGGCGCTCCGTTATTTGTCGGAGATCTGGGGAGCCAAAGTCCCCGACCAGGCCATCGTTCAGCTAACGCAAAAGCAAGAAGTCACCTTCAATCTACCGCTTGACGCCATCGTCGAAAAACAGCAATTCCTCGCAAGACAACTCGCTGAGCTCGGCGCGCTCCCGCCAGCTCCTGCACCAGTACAACGAGCTATCCGAGGAGCTTCTGGCGAGGCAGATCGTCGACGATCCACTGTTGTGGTTGACGTGCGGAACGAGAACGAAGGACGAGCAGGATCAGACGGGAAATCCCTACAAGCCATTCCCGAATCGCCCGTATATTCGGCCCCTGCTGAATGCGTTCGAGAACGAGAGGGTAATCCTACTCCCCAAGAGTAGAACGATGATGGCGTCGTGGACCGTGGCCGGGTTCATGGCGTACAAGATGTTCACGCGGGCGGCCACCAGAATCTGCTTCCAGTCCGAAGACCAGAAGCGCGCGATCGACATGGTCCGCTACGTAAAGATCCTGTGGGACCAGTCCCTCGGGGCACTGAAGCGGCGCTGGCCGCTGCCTCGGGACTTCGCCGACATCTACGAGTTTGGCAAGGAAGAGTTCTGGCTGGCCAACGGATCGAGTTGTATCGCGCTTGTCGGCAATCCGGATAAGCTTCGGTCTGAGCACCCCACCTACTACGTGGCGGATGAAGCCGGCCTGATGACGCGCTTCAACTCCGCCTTTTCCGCGGCGATGGGGTCCAAGTGTCTCGGCGGCGTCTGTATCGGAACCGCTGAGCCGAGTCAATTCTTCGACCTGATCGAGGACGGAGAGCCGATCGACTGGCCGAAGTGGGAAGGGTGCGACGCCCCTCGAGGGTGGAGCATGGATGGATTCCGCCAGCCATGCACGGGGCTGACGGCGTTTCGAACTCCGAAGAACTACTTCGTCGCGCGGCTGCACTACAGCGCCGACCCGACAATGACCGAGGAGCGGATCGAGCAGATCCGCCAGGATCAGCCTTCGGAAGCCCACTTCCAGAAGGAATTTGAGATCAAGCCCTATGCGCTACAAGGGCAGCTGGTCTATCCGACGTTCAACCGGAAGCTTCATGTCGTTCCGGACAAGCAGGTCGTTTACGAAGACTACCCGGTTTGCAAGACGAAGCGCCGCGGGACCTGCTACATGGCGATCGACCCACACCCGCGAACGCCTCACGCGGGGCTCTGGATAATGATCGACCGCTGGGATGACTGGTGGATCTATCGCGACATGTGGCCGTCGGACTCCTACGCGAAGACGACGGACCCAAATGATAACTCAGCCGATGAGCCGCGGCTCGTTTGGGAGTATGCCGAACTGATCGCCAGCTTGGAGGGCAACCACATCGAGTGGTCGCACGGTGAAACGCAGAAAGAGTTCGGCCGCTACCACCAGAACACGACCGGGGAGCGCATCTGTGAGCGCTACATGGACCAGGCAGGCAAGGGATTCTATATCGGGCACTCCGCCAAGACTACCGAGGCAAAGTCGATGTGGAATGCCTACTACGACTACGGCATCGAATGTTCCAACCCGTACAAGGTCCACCGGCCTGGGGAAAACGCGATCCGTGAACTGCTGCAAGAGCGAAAGCACAGCCTGCTCGGCAAGTGGCCGCGGCTGCACATCGCAGCATCCTGCCGCGAGTTGATTCTTGAGTTCGAGCGCTACCGCTACAAGAAGGCGCGGCGCAACGATCCCGAGAAGGAGTTGATTCAGGAGCCGATCGAGAGCCGCTCGCACATGCTCGACTGCCTGCGGTATCTCGCGACCGCCGACCTAGGCTACAGCCAGCGATGGGAGACATCAATCTATGTGGGGTCCTAACTACGGAACCAGGGTGGGAGGCTTCGCTCCCGCATATACCCCGACCAACATGCGAATGGGCAGCCAGCCGCGCGCCGCGGTAACGGGGAACCGGACGCCGCAGGCGAACTCCGACAACGGAACGCCGTCCACTACGACCACGCCGGCTACTCCGACACCGACGACTCCGGCACCGCCAGACTTGTCCGGCAACCCATTCGCTATCGGAGTGCCGGGATCGAGCAACTCGGCATATACGGCGGGCACCTTGCCTCCGTACCAGTCTGCGCCGCTATCGATAGCGCCGACAACGGCCCAAGTGAACGCGAACCCCGCGTCGTTCGCCGGCACATCCTGGGGGACGAGCGATCCGGCAATCTCCGCATTCCTGGCGCAACAGGTTGCAAGCCGCCGAGGTTCCGGAGCCGACGGCGGAGGCACTCCTGCTGGCTACGGCCAGCCCGGCTTTGATTACACGCAGGACCCGGCCTATGCCGGGAGTTACAACGCGAACATCCCCGACCCGAACGCGCCGCCTCCTGGCGCGACTCAGTATCCGGGCGGGAGCGCTTACCGGCTTCCATGGGGTGGAACGTGGTTCCAGCCCGGCTCAGTAAACAACAACTCCAGTGCCGCTTACGAGACATGGCGCCGGAACGCATACGGCGTGTAGCCGCAGATTCACCTCAAGGAGATTCACCACATGGCAATGGAAAATCTAGCCGTCGCCACTTGCGACGACGGAAATCGCCGGCCTGAAGTCGGGGCCTATCGGAACGTTCTCAACAAGACGTCGAGCTACACGGTCGGAGCGGACGATCACGGCAAGGTCCTGACGAACTCGGGCGCCGGTGCCGCGGTCACATTCACGCTTCCCGTCACCGGTACTGCGCCGGGGCAGAAGATTACCGGAAAGTTGTTCATTTTTGCCAAGGTAGCGAATCAGAACCTAATCGTTGCCGTCGGCACCGGCGCGCGGATCAACAACAACACGGTGTCCACCGGCGTGTTCTCAAACACAACCTCGTCGACGGGCGCTATCCCCACTTGCGAAGTAATCGCAATCAGCGAGACGGAATGGATCGCGCGACCCACCATTGGAACCTGGGCCAACGCTTGATAACGGGGTAACCACTGCCGTCTCCTGACGAAAAACTCACGACACTGCTGGAGCGAAAGAAGTACTCGCTCCGCTGGCTGGAGCGTAACTACCACACCGATTGGGAGGATGTGGCAAAGGCTTACTATTGCCAGCGTGATCCGGAAAAGGATGACGACGGCAATGACGACCTGACCCAGACATCATTCGGCCTGCCGGACACCTTCGCCTACGTTCGCCGAACCACGGCGAGAGTCACGGCGCAGGCTCCCAATATCACGCTGCGGTCAAAGATTCCGGATATCCGCGACATCATCAGCCGCACGCTAATGTACCAGTGGGACAAGTCTCGCGCGCAGCGTCCGCAAAAGCTCCACGTCACGCAGGCGCTGCTGTTCGGCTGGTCGGTAAAGGCATGGTACTGGGACTCCCGCGAGTTCATGCGCACCAAGCGGGTGAATCCACTCGACGGGAATCCGGCAACAATCGAGCAGATCGCCGACAACTACGGCGATTGGCTGGCGCAGCGGGGCATCAGCGATCTAAAGATGCTCAGTCCGGAAGAACTGAGCGGAGTCGGGGCCGCGCTCCTGCGCGAGTTCGGAAGCGCGAATCTCCTGAAGGTAAAGTACGCGTACCGGCCATACAACGGACCACGCTCGGAGGTGTTGTTTGTTGGCGATTGCTATCCGGAGCCGTACTTCAAGTGCATCCAGGAGAGCAAGTACTTCATCGTTGAGCGCCGCCGCGACAGGGCATGGTTCGAGCGGCTGATAAATGCCTACGGCGAAGACGACCCGCAGTTGGCCGAGAACGTCGCGAAGATGTTCAAGGAACATCCAAAGGGCACGGTCCCGAGTTGGAGCAACAGCTCGTCGTCAGCAGATCAGGAGACTGCCAACTTTCGAACAAGGTTTGCCACGGCACAGGGAAAAAGTTCTTACTACGCCGAACTCGACGTGCAGTCCAAGGACACGCACCTGTGGACGGTGTCCGAGATGTGGACGCCGGGGCCGGAGGCATTCGTCTCTTACGCCGGCGAGGGCGACTACTGGCTGACCGAAGTCCCGTCTCCCCACGATCTTGACGGAGAGATTCCGTTTACCGAGCTGCAGTTCATCGACAACCTCGACTCGGGAGTTGGCGACTCCACGCCGGTAATCCTCAAGGATCTCCAGGAAGCGCATAACCGCGCCTGGTGCTTGCGCTACGACCTCGTTGACCGAATCCTGCGGCCGATCATCGGGACGACGGATCGCGAGCTATACGAGAACCCGTCACTGCTCAACAAGGGCAAGGGCTGGCGCATCGTTAAAATGCGCGGGCCGAACGACCTGTGGATGCAGGGGGAGCAGGCAGCGATTGCCGCCGCCGCTCAGGGCATGGCCGACGAGTCGAGCGTCGCCCGTGCATGGCAGGTTGGCACCGGCGAGACGAACATGTCGATGGCCGCCGATGTAGACCCGGCGCAAAATGCCACAGCTACCGGCGCGCGCATCATGGCCTACGCAGCGGATGTGCTGACGCAGGATCTTATCGAGATGTTCAATTTCTCGCTCGGCGACGACGCGAGGATGATGTTCAAGCTCAACCGGTCGGAACTGACCGAGCCCATCGAATTTGAGGGATCGCAGTACAACCGGGTGCCCGCCGAAGAAGGCGAGCAACGGCGCGAACAGTGGATGCGCGCCGAGCCGGTGATGTTCCAGGAAGACGCGGAGATTGTGGTCGAGGCCGGCTCGACGCTTGCCGCCGATGATGAGCTGCACGCCCGCAAGGCGCAGCAGATATTCGGTGCTGGCAACGGCAATCCGGCCTGGAATCAGGACAAGCTTCGAGACCATTTCCTGACATCTATGGGGCAGAGCCAGCACCTCAACGAGTGGAAGCCGGCTCCGCCGCCACCCGTGCAGCCCCCGCCACCGCAGCCCAAGGCGTCAATCAGCGTTTCGGTCAAGGGCGAGGATCTCATGCTCCCGTCGCCAGCGCTGGCGCAGGTATTGGGCGAGGTAGGCATTCCGATCACTCCCGCTCCAGCGGCGCCGCCTCCTCCTCCGGGGCCGCCCGCTGAACCCGGCCCACCTCAGCAGCCGGGACCGCCAGGGGCTCCTTCCATTCCGCCCAACGGGGGAGCCCCGCCTCCGCCGCCACAGCCCCCGCCGCAACCGGGGTTTTCCGCAGCCGCAAGACCAGGAGCTAATTGAAATCGACTGAGCCGCAAATCAGCAGGGAGCACGGTGAGGCTCTCCAGATCATCGTGTCCTCGGAGGTCACCCTGGACGCCATCGCATGGGTCCTTGACCTCCAACTGGCGGAAGAACAGCGCGCGATGGAGCGTGCTATCGAGACCGCCAATCTTCACGGGGCGACTCTCGCCGCAGGCCGCAAACAGGCCTACGGGGATCTGCTGCCCCTAATCAACCGGGCAGTAGAAGCGCATCGCAAGGCGCAAAAGAGAAAGGACTAGGCAATGGTAGGAACTGCGCAGCCAGTGAGCGTGCAAGCCGACAGCGGCGCGAACGACAGTGGCAGCCACATCAACGACATGAATTGGATTCTCGGAGAGGAGCCGGAATCCAGCGAGGAAGTAAGCCAGGAGGCAACCGCAACCGAAGCCGACAGCGGCGAAGCACAAGCGGCTGCTCCCGAGGCGGAGGCAGTTGAGGAGACGGCGACAGAGCCGTCCGGGCAATCGCCCAAGCAACTGAAGGAAGCCAGGATCGCGGAACTCGCGAAACAGTACGGCCTAGACCCCCGTATCCACCGCAAAGTTCTCGAAGACTTCTACGCAGTTGAGAAGCGAAATGTGGATGGCCAGGACTACATCCAGCAGCTCAAGGAAAACGACCGCTGGCTCACGGACTTCGAAAAGGAACTTCAGAATCCGGGACAAGTTACAACGGCAGCAAAGACGGAACAGCCACGCCCGGCAAACGGAGTTGCCATCACGGACGCTCCTGCATTCAACGACGGCTACGACCACTGGAAGACGCCTAGCGATGCCGCGACTGATCTTTACGCCGCATGGCAGGCGGGCGATACGCAAAAGGCCGCGCAGATCAATCAGGCGGTATTCACCCGTCAGTTTCGAGATTCGCTGCCACTGCTGAACGGGATCTTCCAGCGCATGCTTGACGAGCGCCTGAACGTATTCCGCGATCAGGAACTCGGCGAGATCATCCCGGACTACCAAGCACGCAAGACTGCCCAATCGCAGAACCGCGCTTACGACGAAGCCGTGGCTGATATCGGGAAGGATCCGGCCCGTAAGGCCCTTTGGGAAGAAATGAACAAGTCGTCGGGAACGTTCGACTTCAACGGGCAGAAATACCCGGACACGCCGCTGAATAGAATCTTCGCGGAATTTCCGGGATTCCTGAAAGTCCAGGTTCAACACAAAGACCCCAAGACGGCATACCGGTTGACAGCAATCGAGCAATACCGCCTCGCGATGGGAGTCTACGCAAGCCGGAAGCGTTCAGCCATCAACCCGCAGACCGCTGCGGCGTTGGTACAGGCAGGCGCCGAGCAAAAGACACGAGAGATCGGGAAAGCCCGCGCCAAGCAGGCGCTGAATGCGGGCGGCACCCGAGCCGGACAGGCGCCCCTGTCCGACGACGAGCAATGGATCAAAAACATGTCGAAGAGCAAAGGTTCTTCGTCGGGAGTTTCGGTCCAAAACCTTTTCTGAGGATCTGAAAAATGGCCAACCATCTCGGCCTGCGCAGCACTTATCAGTCTGCCGTAAACGAGAATCGCCAGTTCCGCGTTGTCGACGACAAGATCGCGGACCTGGAGCCCAACGAAGGGCCGCTTCTGACGATGCTGATGAAGCTCAAGAAGCGCGAAGAAACCCCCAACCCCGTATTCGAATGGCTGGAGCGCGACTTTACACCGCGCTGGGCACAGCTCTCCACCACGACCGTTTCGAATACCACCACCGCCACGACCATCACGGTCCTGGACGCCACACTCTTCCTGCCCGGCGAGATCTGGGCCGTGCCGAAGGCTGTAACCAGCTCCACTTTCCCGGAACTGGTGCGCGTTACCACGACCAACACGAGCACCAATGTCATCACAGTGACCCGCGCATTTGCCGGGACCACCGTTGACACGATCTCCGCCAGCGCTGCACTGCGCCTGGCTGGTTCGGCGGAACTGGAAGGCGCCGCGGTGCCTGTCAGCAAGTCGTCTACCCCTTCGTGGAAGACGTCGTACACCCAAATCTTCCGCACCGCAATCGATCCAATGACCTGGACGATGCTGTCGCAGAAGAACTACGGCACGATGAACGGCGGAGACCGGCAGGATCTTCAGCGGCTCGGACTGATCGAGCACAAGATTCGCATGAACTCCGCGCTCCTGTTCGGCAAGGCGTCGACGTCGACCTCGGGCGAGAACTACCTGCGGACCACGCAAGGCATCTTCTCGACCATCACGACCAACGTCTACAACTTCAACGGGACCATCACTCTCAAGGGCCTCGAATCGTGGTGCCGTATGGCATTCCGCTACGGCCCCAAGAAGAAGATCCTACTTGCCGATCCGCTGATGACCTCGGCGCTGTCGGCGTTCTCCAACAATCACCTCCAGATCAGCACCGGCGAAGAGACGTTTGGCGTTGCCACCCGGAAATGGGTGTCTCCGCACGGCGTGCTCATGATCGTCAATGACTGGATGTTGGAGAACGGCGTCTCCGGACAGAACGGCTTTGCCGGCCGCTCCGCAATCCTCGACCTGGATCAGTTCACCTACATGATCCTGGCCGGGAACGGCTACAACCGCGATACCAAACTGCTGAAGGACGTCGTTCAGGACGGTCAGCACCGGGTGGTCGACGAATACTACTCGGAAGTCGGTTTCAAGATCAAGCGGGAGCAGTTCCACAGCACCAGCTACAACTACACCGATTACGCGGCCTAACCAGCCGCTCCAGCCGGGGGCGGATGACCTTCGCCCCCGAACACCAAAAGAGAATATGGAACAAGCTACAGAGCCGAATCACATCACGGACAATTCGCCCGTTACCTACTACTGCCGCAAGCGTGGGTATGTTGCGCAAGTCAACATCGGCGAGGCGACCTACAAGATGGACGGAACCTACGTAGATCGAAGGAACCACAAGGAGGCACGGTTCACGCCGATGGGAGACTTCGGCGTATTGACCACGAGCGATCCGGAGATCAAGAGGTGGATCGAGAATCAGATTGCCGCCGGCGATCAGGACTTTCTCACTGCCGCCAAGTACAACTACGAGATCACGCCGGCCGCCGTCCGCGAACGCCAAGCCGCGGACGAAATCGAGTCGCTCCGTGGACGGATCAACGAAATGAGCCGGGAGATCTCGCGCAAGAACGAACTTATCGAGAAGCACCGCGGCACGAAAGACCGGGTGGCTCTTTGAAGGTACACCTCGCGATCTCCAGTTACCGCGGCTTCCCCCGTGAGTGTCTTGGGGCGATTCGCGTGGCCGAGAACTGCCTTCGCGAGTCGGGAGTCGAGGTCTACTCTCCGGACTACTTCGGCTCGGCGGATATTGCTGACGGGCGCAACCAGATTCTGGCAAAGCGCCCAGAGGACGCCGACTACACGGTGTTCATCGACGACGACATGATGCCGGAGCCGATGGCGCTCGTGAAGCTGCTGCAACTGGATGCCCCGGTTATGAGCGCGGCCTGCACGACACGCGCTCATCCGATCGAAATCTGCATCAAGTACTGGAGCGAGGAAACGCAGGAGTTCATTGCGATGGACGATATCCCTCGCAACCGCGTTTTTACCGAGCGCATTGCCGTCGGGACCGCGTTCTGCGCCATTCGCAAGGACGTGATCGGGCAGTTGGTCGAGCATTACCTTTCCGCCGCCGATTGGATGGAAGAAAACCGGAGGCTGTTCGACAGGCTGCACGTCCGTGCGGAAAACCGCGAGAAGGAACGGGCGCAGCGTGAACGCATTCGCCGCTATCACTGGGAGAAGAGCCGGGCGATTCGCATCTTCCGGTTTCATGCGATCGACAACGACATCGAACTCGGGGAGGATGTGACGCTCGGCTACCGCCTGATGCAACTCGGCATCAAGGTGACAGTGGACCCGCGAATCTTCGTGGGCCATTACGGCGGCTACCCCTATTCGCTCCAGGAGTATCTGTCCAGCGACGATCGCCTCCAGATCGCACGGATGCAGGCGGAGGCCAAGGCCGAAGCTGTTCGCAGAAACGGCGGCGTTCTCGTTTCGGTATGACCACTACCCAAATCGCCACATACGCCAACGGGCAGGATCTTGCTTCTACGGACATCGACCTTCAGGTGTTGCTCCGCCGCAAGCTCGTGCCTTACTTTCTCGGGCGTATTGGCTATGTGGCGTGGCGGCGAAAGCAGGATACGGCGACAGTGACCGCTGGCAGCCGGTCGTTCTACATCTCGGACAACGACTTCTGGCACATGAAAAAGCTTGTCATCAGCGGCGAGGAGAGCAAAGGGCTGACGTATATCGGGGACGACGAGGAGAAGGTGCTGAAGGCTGTCGCCAACGGCACCGCCGCCAAGCCTACTCAGTACTACATGGAGTTGTCGACGAACATCTCAACGATCAACTGGCGGGTGATCTTTGATTCCCCGCTTGATGTTGATCGAACGTTCGCGTACATCTACGACACCAACATCTATTTCTCAAATGATTCGACATCCGTCGATTTGGACCTGTATATTCCCACGCAGTTTCAATGGGGACTCGTTCACCTTCTCCAGGCGGAGGTCTACGCGACTCGCTTCGGCGCAGGCGATGAAAGCAGATACCAAAGGGCTATGGACGAAGCCGAGAAGTTCATCGCGATGGCGATGGAGAGCCCGGACCTTTCGCGCGGAGGCCGGCCCCGCTACATTTCGTGAAGGCGCCCGACACTAACTACACCTTCGGCGCCCTGAACCTCTACGGGAATCCGGTCAATCGTCCGCAGAATTCAGCTTCCGTCTGTCAGGATCTGCGCGTCATGCCAGGGCAATGGCTCCGGTTGAGAAGCGGGCGGATCGCCCGCTGCAATCTTACAAGCGCGTGGGACGTAGTTCGCATCGAGCCATTGGCTTTTGGCGGAGCGCTCGGGAACTCCACACACTTCGCTCAAGTGGTCTATGGCTCGACTGACGCGAGGGCGATGCTGCTCACGATCAGCGGCGGAACGATTACCGCGGCGGAGTCAGGCATCGAGCAGTTGTGCCATCAGTACTCGCACTTCAATTCTCAGCCGATACCGTTTGCGTTGCTGCCCGACGCTTTCGTCTTCGGAAATGGATACGGATACCACGGGTCGAATCTGGAGCCGATCCCCTTCCTGAGTTGGTACGACTCAGCGGGGATGCTCCGCTACTTCGGCATGAACATCCGCCCGGATAGCCAGCGTAGCGGCGCTCCTGGCGGCCCTCCCGGATACGGATACACGACCGGCAGCGGTGAGGGGACGGGCACGCTGAATACTTCTGGCGGCCCCAACTCGAACAAGGTTGACACAAGCATCACTATCTATGTCGGCCTTTACAACGTCAACACGGGACACTACTCGAACGGGTGGAAGGTAGCGACAGTTCCGCCGAGCGCCAATGGGGTGCTGAGAGTCAATTCGGTTGGTGCCATAAACTACGCCACCCACGGCTCGAGCGAAACCGCTGAATTGTACTACGTGTTCTACGCGACGCTCGACGGCGGCGAGGTGCCGTACCTGATTCTCGACGGCAGCACATCATCGGCAGATATCACGGGCGCCCCGTTCAAGGTATCGGTCAGTTCTCCACCGGCCAGCGTCTATCTGAATTGTGCGCGCGTGGCCGACGCGACAGACAACGGCTGGTATCTCGACACGACGAAGATCATGCCGACGAAGAACTTTGCGCCGCGGCAGATGTCGTGCATCTGGTACACCAACGGAAGACTGTACGGCATCCCCTATGAGTTCTACGATCAGAGCGGAACGGTTGATGTCTACCAGTTCGGCGGCGCAAGCACCTTAGCCGCAAACGACACGATGGAGATCACGTCCAAGGACCAGGGTTCGGTCTGCTGGTCCGTGGCCGAGGGCGATGTCCGAACGAAGCAGTTCGTTGGCGACCCGCTGCAAAGCTGGCCCTTCAACAACATCTCGCCGGCGCCATCCGGGGAACGGCCCATCTGGGGATGCGCAGCTCCCAATGGTGTCGACTCCATGGTGTGGACGGCCTCGCGCCTGTTCCTGTTGAAAGAGCAGAGTGACGGCAAGCACGAATGGGACTGCATCGCCGACACCCACGGGCTCTTCCCGAACGGCCAGCGGACGGTCAAGCGCACCAACTACGGTATCGCCTGGGTCAGCCAGCGAAAGCAGTTGATGCTGTACGAGGGCGGCGGCAAAGAGGGAATCAAGGTTCTCTCGAAAGAGTACGACAGCATTCTGAAGGCGCAGACGCCGGTTTGCGCCGGCTACTTCTTTGATCCTGTCAATTTTGTCGATCGCTACGAAGTGTTCTGGTCGACCGGGTCCGTATGCCACGACTTTCATGTCGGCGGCTATACGACCACTCAGCCGCACGCCGTGCGATCGTCGGCGATGCTCGTGAATCCAAGCGGCGACACCTACCTGCTGATTGCCGCGGGAACGGTCAACAACCGCATGGGAATCTACTCCGTCGAGGGTCAGGCCGATGTCACCTCCGCAGTGCCCAACGTGGATGTGTTGTTCAGCGGGTCATCCGGTTCAGGAACGTCCTCGCAGGAACTTCCGGAAGGCTACTGGGCTCCGAACTGGCTCGATTATGGGAGCCCGTTGCTGCGTAAGGAATTGTTGGAATTCCACCTCCTGGGCGATGGCGAACTGTCGACTCAACTGAGCAGCACGAGGCCGATCCGAATCGAACTGTTTGCGGACTTCCAGCAGTTTGTGATCAACGGCGGGTCGATGATGACCAGCAGCAAAGAGAACCAGAGCGCCACTGATCGGCTGTACGTGTTCAAGCCCGCGGCGACATACATCAACAAGCGCTGGCTGAAGTTTCTCGTTCGGATACGCAGCCATTCGACCGAGGCGGGCGGATCGTACTTCGCCGACCCGGCTTACCAGGGCGACTACCTTGGAGCGAACTTCTACGGCTCCGTCGTAGCGATGCTGACCAATATCGGGAGGCCGTTGAACTACCGATGAGCACGGCGTATTCCTCGCCACGGCTGACCAGCAACCCGGCGAACCACCGGCTGATCGGACGCCTCGCGGCCATTACCGATCGGCGGCCGGGACCGCCACGGGGGTTCACGGTCAACAACCGCAACCTGTTTCAGTGGGTAGAGCCGGAAGAGCTCAACTTCACCCACTATCACCTGAGAATCGATTCCGATGGTGACGGCGCACTGAAGTACGTGTTCCCAGTGGGCCAGACATGCGTGCAGTTGTTCGTCGGGAGCCAGTTCTTCCTGTCAGCCTTTAACCAGGTTCATGAACTGGAGAGTATCCGTGTCCGGCTGATCTACGACGCCGAGGCTGCGGTCTTCGGTGGCGGCTCCGGCGCGGCAAGTTACGTCGAGACTCACGACGTCACGAGCACGTCGTACTCGTTCACGACGGCATACACGCCAGCGGCAGGAAACCTGTTGACGCTTCAGATCGACATGAACTCGTCGGCGAGCGCCATCACGTTCTCGTGGTCAAGCGACTTTGATCCGGCTCCGTTGGACAACGAAATTGATACGACGCAGGGGACTTTTACGCTTGTGACGTTCACGGGCATCGCCTCGAAGTGGGCCTGCACTTCGGTAAGGACGGGGCTGTCGTGAGGCGCGACGCAAATTCGACGCAAATTCAGGCGGAATTAGCGTCGGGCAGGAGCCCTAACAGAATCAACTGGTTACGCGTGTCAAGAACTTTCTCGACGGTAATTCAGACGGTAATTGCCGTCGCGTCGCTCGCGGCCCAGCAGATCGGACACACCCCGACCATTTTCCCGGCTCCTGGTACTGGCGGTACCCCCGGCTCTTTGTGCTGGCAGGAGATGCGGTCAAACGGGACGAACAAGGTCTGCCTGTCGATTCCAGACTCCATCGCGTCCGACTACACGCTGAAGCTGCCGAGTGCCACCGGGTCAACCTACGAAGGGCTTGGCCTCGCATCGGCGGGGCAACTTGGCTGGATCGATTACGAGTTTCAGATGGCCAACGTGGTTCGGACCAGTTCCACTCGGCTGACCATCGGAAGCAACTGTTCCGTGGCGCGACCTTGCAGAGTCAGAGTCGGGACGGCGGTCTACGACATCACCGCATCGGCCACAGTAGACGTTACCTCAGGCTCGGGCACGGCGTACATCCGCCAACTGGCCAACGTGTTCCTGGTGGGAGCCTCGGGCTTCAGCGTGACATGCACGGGCTGCGCGACCGATACGGCGACGGACTTCGATGTCGAGACCGGCATCCCGCTGTACGTCTGGAATGCGACCTCAGGTGCGTGGGCTTCGACGGGAACCGACCGGCGATCCGGGCGCTCCGTCATGTTGCCGATCGTTGCCGGAACGAATACGACGGTATCGCACAACTCGCTGGCCTACGCGGTCAATGCGCGAACCACGCCGGAATCCGGAACGGTCTGGATCAGCGACTACGCCACGGCTTCGGGATCGAGCACTTGCGGTCGCGATATCGCCGCTGACATCAACTCGGCGATTGCGGCTCTGCCTTCGACAGGCGGCACGGTATTCTTCGGCGCGGGCACCTGGTGCTCGACGGCGATTCAGGTCACCAAGAACAATGTTACGTTCCGGGGAATCGCGGCATCGGGCAACGCGGCGCTATCGCCGTCAGTCTGGCGCTGGTATTCGAATCCGGCGTCGGAGGCCGCTCTGGTGCAGTGGTATCACACCAAGGGCGGGGGGATGCGGGACATTCAGATCTCGGGGAACTCGTTCTCCAACACTCGCCTCCTTGAGCTCGTCAACGCGAGCCGGATGCACTTTGAGAACGTGAACGGGCGGCATTGGGCGTCTGGTCCTGGAGTCTATCTGACGACGGACGCGGCGGTCGATAACGGAAGTTGCCATATCACCATGGTCGGGATGCGGTTCATCGAGCCGGTCGATACCGGGAACGCGAGCGGACTCTCTCTCGACGGGGACGGCACGCATGGAACGGCCTGCTCAGTCACGGTGATGTCGAGCGAGTTCGAGTTCTCGCGGCTCGGGTCCACCAACGCGGGGATCTATATCCGCGGCGCGGACAATGACCGGTTCGTTGGAGTGAACTCGGCGGCTACGCTCTTCAGTAACTCTCGCGATCGAAACTGTGGCTCGGGACCGCCGAACTGCGACTCAAACAACTCGCGGCCGGCGCTTCTGATCGAGCAGTTGCCGAGCAACACGCAGTTCCCGCAGGTGATCGAGTTCTTCGGCTTCAACCCGGCGACGGGGCAGGATGCCAGCGGACAAGGGCTCACCCGTGCGATCAACGTTTCAGCCGGCACTGGCCGCGTGAGTTTCTACGGCGTCACGATGCAGGAGGTTTGCGGCATCGCCAACTGCCTTCCAGCGCTCTCCTACGCGAGTGGGTTTGTGGATGGGCGATGGGTCGGCAGCAGTAACGCTGTTCCGGAAGTGTTCTGGACTCACGACACGTCCGTGGACAGCTTGTCGATCAACCAGCAGGGAACGGCAAGCAACGCCGTCGGCTCGATCTCGTTCGCGCGAAACGGAACGACGCTCTATCGCGAGCAGATCAACTCGCAGGAAGGCATCAACTGGCACACGAGCCGCTACAACGGTGCGGGCTTTGATGCGATCTCGGCGAAGTGGCGGCTGACGCACGACGGTAATCTGACGCCGCTGACAAACAGTACGTACAAGTTCGGGAGCGAGACTCTGCACGTGAGCGAGAACTGGGCGTCGGAGTTCTTCTCGTACACGAACAACGCCTTCGGCCTCCAGGACAACACGTTTGAGTCGGACAATCAGATCAACTTCTACTGCGACACCTACACTGCCGGATCTGCTTCTGACCGCTGCGGCTACCACATGCGGCGAGCGCGGGGCACAAAGGCGAGCCCCTCCAACGTAACCAGCGGCGACAGGATGGGCACGATTGCAGGATGGGGCCGAGTTTCGACCGGCTTCGACGCCGCTACAAGGATCGACTTCTATGCTGACACTGTCTCTGGGAATAACATCACCTCTTCCATCAGATTCGCCACAAAAAACGCCGGTGGATCTCTTGCCGATTGGCTCACCATCCCCGGAACCGGTGGAGCGACCATTGGGGGAGTGGCTTTCTCGTCTCTCCCGTCATCGGGAAACGGGACGATCATATATTGCACGGATTGCACGCGCGCGACAACGTGCGCAGGAAGTGGAACAGGAGCGTTCGCGCACCGAATCAACAGCGCGTGGTCCTGTGCCGACGCAAGCGGGTCCGGAACTGTAACCAGCGTTGCGTTGACGGTGCCGAGCATTCTTTCGGTATCCGGTTCTCCGATCACGACCTCCGGAACGTTGGCCGTGACACTCGCCACTCAGAGCGCTAACACGGTATTCAAAGGCCCGAACAGCGGCGGAGCGGCGACGCCGACATTTGCGGCGCTTGTGGACGCCGACATCCCGGACACTATAACCGTTTCTAATTATCTGCCACTCGCGGGCGGAGCGATGACCGGCGCGATCACGGGAGCCACTCGCTATGATTCGTACAGTTCGGGTGCGGTTGATCATGTCTGGCAGACGGACACGTCCAACATCAACCACTACTACGACCAGTACTCCGGCAGCACCAACGACCGCGCCGGAATCAACATGCGCCGCTCCCGAGGAACCCGCGCCTCACCGACAGCCATATCTTCTGGTGATCGGCTCGGAGTCATTGCCTGGTGGGCAAACACTTCTTCGTCTCCCACCTTTGCCGCGGTAACGCGCGTTGATTCGTTCGCGACAGCGATCAGCGGCAGCAACGTCACTTCGAAGCTCGTCTTTGCGACGGCGAATAACTCGACGAGCGCCACGGATTGGGTGCAGGTCCCCGGCGACGGCGGAATTCAATTACTGACGGGCACAAAGCCGACATGCGATTCGGCTCATCAGTTCGTTTTCTTCGCAGTGAACGGGTCCGGCGTAAAGGACACCGTAGAGGTGTGTGCCCACGACGCTGGTGGGACCTACGCCTGGCGCACAATCTACTAAGTTCGCCGCACTTCTCCTCCTTGAAGCGGCAGGGCAGGCGGAAAGTTGCGGAGAATGCTGCCTGCCCATTTTTTACGGATTTCTATGAAAGCAGCCACAGTCTTGCTATTCGCGGCGGCGCTCTCCGCAGCAGATGCCCCGCCGAAACCGCAGCCCAAACAGACGTCGCTTGAGGAGGCCAACCGGCTTCTTGAGGCGCGTAATATCCGCCAGCAAAAAGTCACCGAGCTTCTGCAATGGAACGCTCAGATCGATGCGATGGAGGGCCAGATCAAGGAGGCGCACGGCATTCGCGCATCGTGCCGCATCGACAGTTCGGCCCGCAACTTCGTTCTCGTGCAGACAGCCGGTGAGCGAGAAGTAACAATACCATGCCCGGACGCACAGCCGCCCGTGCAGCAACCACCCGACAAGCCTAAGGAGGAAAAGAAGCAGTGAAGAGCTACATCGTTCCCGGAGCACAGTATCAGACCCTGAGTCAGCAGATGATTCAGGATGGGCGAGACGGGCTGATCTTCAACGATCTCGACCTGTTCGCCGACAGCGGCGACTATATCCGCCAAACGCAGACAGGGCCGCCCGTTTGGGGCACGCTCAACAAGCGCTGGCGGTATCGCGCTTCGACCCAGCGGATCGGGCGCGGCCAAAACACAAGGTTCAAGGTGATCGTCATCGACGGCTCGTTGGATCTTGTCAATGATCCAAACGCCTACAGCCACGTGGATACGTGGAAAGTCCTGCACAAGGTGATTGCCAACTATCGCGGCTACGAGAAGCACTACGGGTCAATTCCAAAGCTTGCAATTCGGGAGATCGACGACATAGAGGGGATGGCTGTCAGCTTCGGTTCCGGCCCACCATCGTCCATCCCGCTCGGGATCATCCTCGAAGACGGCACCCCGACGTGGCCTTCGAATCTGATGCTCAAGTACGAAGGTCCGGTTATCATCGCCTGCGACTACCAGGAGTACGCCCGCGAGGTTCTCTCGAAGCTCGGCTCCGGCAGTGGCAGTACAAAGCCCCACAACTTCGCCCAGATTGGCGTCGAATCGCAGATGGCCATCCGGTTCATCACCGATCCGTCCGAGTTGGGCAAGAAGGTTGTGGAGATCGTGGAGAAGAACTGATGAAAGAGAAGCACGTCAAGACGACGATCTTCAGTTGGGTGGCGGCAGTCGGTCTCGTGATGTCCATGCCCGACTCTCCGCTTGCTCCGTTACTCCCGCAATCCGTGAAGCAGATCGGCGGGATCGCACAAATGATCGGCGTTGTCGGACTCGGCACCGTCGCAGCAGACAAGAAAAAGGAGGACTGAACATGGCTGATACACCGTTTGGAAAGATGCAGAGCGACGAGGGCCTCAAGAAGGCCCCGACAAAGGTGGAGGTTGCGGACAATCCCGCCCAGTTCGACGGAACGCAGTATGATCCGGTGACGGCGAGCGTGAACCGCACCAAACTCCAATCAGTAGCGGGCGACGACTCGGCGGACTCATTGCCGTTCACGATGCCGTTCTGGCATGCCTACCGGTGGAATGCCGTTTACGCGCTTCATGCATTCGCGGACGAGCATGACGGCCACGCGCTGAATCTCGAAGCGCTTTCTCCTCGGCAGAAGGAGCAGATGGGCCTCCACTAAGCGAGGCTTGGGCGGGACCGGCCCCGCCCCAAACTCACCATGAACGTTAGCTGGGAAGCAGCCGGAGTGGTCCTCGCAATCGCCACCGCGATTGGTACGGCGATCGCCTATGTCCTGAACCAGAACATGCAGAGGATGGAGAGCCAGATCTTAGTCCTCATCCAAACAAAGTTCGATTCCATCGAAAACAAGTTCGTTCTGGACAAAGTGTTTGAAGCGCGAGTGAGAGCGCTCGAAGAAGCGCGCCACGAAAACGATATGGCTGGAGACGTAGCCTCCGCACTTAGTGGTCTCCGTCAAGAGATTCGGGAAATGCGTGAGAAGAAATGACCCTTTCCTACTTCATTGATTTCCTTCAAGTCGTGGTTGGCAGCGTTGCTATCTACCTGTCAGTCATTGCCCTCAGACGATTCCCCAACGGGGCGTTCAGGGCATTCATGTGGCTCTATTGTGCAATTGGCGTAACCATGCTGGCCTCAGCCGCGGTTGCGCTCTCCCCACGCTCCGTCAGGGAGGTTGTTCGGCTGGCTAAGACCGTTGTAGTCGTAGCCGCAGTTGCAAACGTGAATCGTTACATTCTCAAGCCGTAAAAGGAACCAGCCATGCCTGCATTTGGCCCCACAGACGCATACCGAGAAGCGGCAGGATTCCCGCGCGAATATGGCGCGTGGAACTGGCAGCAGTTCCAGGATTGGCTCAACCGGGCCAACAACGCGGGCTACCAAGGTGACTGGCTGCGGGACCACCTCACCAACTTCAACCTCGGGCGGATGGATTCCGGGTACGCGTCCCCTGGAGACATCCGCAGCCGCGGCGCGGAGATCATGCCCGTCGAGGACACGATCAACTCCCGCCGCGGGCGCCTGAATGACATCGCCTCATCTTTCGGCGACCGGCCCGACATCATCCCTGGAATGTACGACCGCTACAACGATCAGGCGGGCGACATTGTGCGAACCGGGGACACATCACAGGACATCATCGACCGGCTGTACCGCGGGCAGACTGGTCGCGAGGATTCAGCGCACGGCGACATCGTCAGCAACATCGCGGACACCGATCGCACGGTTCGCGAGGGAATCAACTCAAACTTTGGCGGCCTGCGGCGCGGCTCGGCTAACCTGACGTCCGACATCGCCCGAAACATCGGCAGTTCCTACGGCGGGATGCGCCGCAGCAATCAGGACGTGACGCGGGGGCTTCGCGATGACTGGACCAACGCCTTTACAGATCTGGCGCGGTCGCGCGGCGGGACATACGGCGGTCTGCGCAATGACCTAAACTCGACCACCAACGAACTTGAGACCGGGGCTCAAGATACCTACGGCGACATCCTCGATACGGGGACCAAGGCCTACGACAAATTGCAGGGGAGCCGCGGCACGCTGTTCGATGACCTGAACGCTTCGGGCGAGGACGCGATGTCGAAGTCCATCGCCGATGCCGAGAAGTTGAACCCGCTCGGGGATTATCGGAAGGCTGAGGTGGCCAGGAGTTTTGCTCCGGCGATCGCCAACACAGAGCAGCGGCTCCGGCGCGCCGGCATCGGTGCCAATGACATGCAGCGGCTGGAGGCGCTATCCGACGTCGAAGGCCAAAGGGCCGCTGCCATGGACCGTTCAGTTGCCGAGACGGGCGCGGAAAATGCCGACCGGCTGTCGCGGCTGCGTTCGGAAGCTCAGTCCGGCCGCGAGCGCCGCGGCATGGCCAATCTGAACACCAATATCGACCTGACGCAGGGAGAACTTGCGCAGCAGGAGCGCAACAAGACTGCCCTTCGCGACACGATGGAGCGGCTCGGAATGAATCGCTACATTCGCGGCGAGAACCTCGCACTGTCGGAGTTGAGCGACACCGAGCGCCAGATGCTCCAGCAGGAAATGGGCAAGCAGAATCTGGATATCGGGCAGTTGACGAGGGACATTAACCTCGGGCAGAACGAACTCGATACCGGCATCCGGAATCTGAACACCGGCATGGATCGGGAGATCAACCTCGGCGTTGGCCAATCGGATCGCTCTCTCAACCAGGCCCGAGACACCGGGCAAGAATTTCGCGGCGAGATAGTGCGCAGCCTTGGAAGCCGCAATGCTGCCGACGTCGGCAATGCCGGGCTCAATCTTGATCTGGCGAACACGCAGTACGGGCGCACGGCTGACTGGCGCAATGCCGGCAACTCGCTCGACATGGCGGCGCGCAACATCTGGGGCCAGGATTGGCAGACAAATTCGGATCTCGCTCGTGAGCAGAACGACGCGGACATGACGGACCTCGATCTCCGCAACCGGCAATACGGCGCTGGCGAGGGCTGGACCCAGAACAACTACGGCATCCAGGATACAGCGGGCGGGAATCTCGGCAATATCATGGCCCGCAATCAAGGAATGAACCTTGATGCCGCGCGAATGGCTCAGCAGTTCGGGCAGAACGCCTTTGGAGCTTACGGGCAAACCGCTCAGCAGGAAGCCGGCAAAGGCGGATGGGGCTCCCGCCTGCTAGGCGGGCTCGCTTCTGCCGCCGCGCCATTCGCCGCGATGATCCCCGGTGTGGGTCCTTTTCTTTCTTCCGGGCTGTCGATCGCTGGCGGCTTCGGCGGTTCAGGCGGTGGTGGGGCATGGTCGCCCTATGGCGGCAGCGGTCAATACGGCGGCGGCCAGGGCGGCGGCGGATCACCATACAGTTTCTCGGCATTCGGCAACACGTTCCAGAACTACTTCAACAATCAGGCAAACCAGAAGGCGACGCAGGCCGGATACTCGCGCGCGACTCCGAGCACGGCCCGCGTTGACCCCTCGCAGGCTGCTCCGCAATTCAGCGCGAATCCCTCATGGCTTCAGCAATGGCAGCAGTCGTACATGACACCGCAACCTTACCGAGTGAGCTAACCCATGGCCTTTAGTGACATTCTCCGAGGTGCTCTTCCCGACATCCTGCGATCTGGGATCGTGGCTGCCGCTTCGCCTACGCCAGGGCATGTTGGCACGGCGCAGGACATCTTCGGCGGGATCATGGCTGCCGGTGCTGACCGGCAGAAGCAGGACCTGTTGCGCGACCAGATGCGAAGGCAGGCGGTGCAGGACGCGATGAAGCAGCAGGAGTTCGAGCAGGAGATGCGCACCCAGCGGGCTCGCGAAAATCAGTTCAAGGCGCAAGCCAACCGCTACAACACAATGGCGCAAAACGGCGGCGCAAAACCGGGCAAGGACTATGCCGGGATCATTAAGAATCACGAGAGCCTGCTCGGTAGGCCGCTGACTGAGCGGGAAAAGCGCACCGTTCTCGGGCTCGCCCAGATGGAGTCGGACATGCGAAAGCCTGCCGTTCCGCAAAAGCTTTCCGGGATTCTCGCCCAGCAGATCGGGGCGCTCGACAAGGAGTCTCCGACCTATGCGGAGGACTTGACGACTCTCCAAAAGATGCACGCCGAGGCGCTTGAGAAGGAGCAAGGATCTCCGTTTGGCCAAGCACGCAAGCCGTTCGTCCGGCCGCAGATCGTTCAAGGGGCCAAAGGGCCGCTCTTCGTTCAGCCCCCAGATAAGCTCGCTCCTGGAACCAGCGCTCCGGTGAAGGACGAGGAGGGGATGCGTCTTCCTCCAAAGCCCGAGAAAAAGTCTCCGTTCAAGACGACAGCCGCCGATCGTAGCCAGAACCTCAAGGAAAAGGTATCAGCCGTCGGCAACGCCCTCATCCAAGAGAACGGTGGCGACCGGCAGAAGGCGGCAGCGGCAGCGCTGGCCGACCCAAGGGCGAAAGGGATCGTCAAGGAAGTGCAGGATTGGCTGGTTCCTCCGCAGAAGGGCAAGGCAGAAAAGCCAAGCCTGCTCGACGCGATTCGGCAAAGCAGGCAGGGCTCAGCAGCAGCGCCAGCAAAGAAGGCAGACCCGCTCGGCATTCGTTAGATGCCCACGATTCTCGACTTAGGACAGCGCGTAAAAGCAAAATATCCCGGCCAGTACGACGACCTCTCGGACGTCGACCTCGGGCGGAAGGTGAAGGCGAAGTACGCCCAAGAGTACTCGGATTTTACGGATGCAACCGGCCCACAGCCGAACTCGCTGCCGATGTTGCCGGATCTGCCGAAGCCTGCGAACCCGATCCTTCAGCGGCCAGATGCTCCACCGACTGGGCTGACGGCGGCGTTGACGGCGGAATCGGATCAGGAGCGCAAGCAGGCGGAGTCCATTGCCGCAAACGCGAGCGAATCGTACAAAGCCGGGGGCGCAAAGGTAAAGCAGGGAGTTCGTGACATTCAGACTCCCGGCAAGCGAGCCAAGGGCGTGAGCGAAGTGTTCCGGGGAACGATGGAGGCCGCATCTCCCGTTCTGACGCCTATCGCCGCTCCTGCACTCGTGGCCGCTGGCCCTGCCGCCATTGGAGGCGCAGCGCTCGGGACGGCCATGTCCTACGGGGCAGAGAAGGGGCTGAAAGCGCTTGGCGTTGATGAGGGAGTCTCGGAACTCGTTGGTGATCTCGCGGGACTGCCGGGGTATGCTGGCGCTGCCGGTGCGGTCGCGGGCAAGATCAAGCCGCTGTTCAACGTGCCCGTGAGGCCGAAGCCCGAGCCGATTTGGCCGGTAAACAAGAGCGCGGCTCAATCAGCCGAAGTGTTTGAGAAATTAGCCGAGAGGCCGCCTACTCCAGAGATCGGACCAAAGAGCGCGAAAGAGTCGGCGCAGGTGTTCGAGCCGGGTTACCGGGAGCCGCAGCCGCCACCCAAGCCGCGAGTCTCTCAGGCCGAACGCCGTGCATCCGTGGAGCCGGTGGCCGAAGGCCCCTCGGAAGAAGTGTTGCGCGTTCAGGATCGCCGCGAGCAACTCGCCAAGCAACTCAACGGCAAGTCATGGGCAGAACTCGACAATCCAGACCGCATCGCGATCGACGAGATGCTCCAGGGATCAGGCGCTAGGGAAACGAAGGGACCGGGACCAATCAAGGTCCAACCGCGCGGCAAGCAGCCTGTATCGCCAGGACGGCAGCTCAGCCAGCGAGGCTCTCTATCAGCGGAAGACGCCGCAGATGCAGCGAAGGCTTTTGTTGGCAAAGCGCGGCAGATTCTCGCGCAGAAGCCTGCGCAGCAAGTTCTACGCGCTCTCGATTCACTCGAAGAGCCCGGCATCGAAGTTTACACCGGCAGGCTTCGTGAAGCGAGCGGATTGCCGAAGGATCAATTCGATCAGGCGGTGCTCGATCTCTCCCGCGAGGGCAAGGTGTTCCTCGCTGAGCATGACCACCCGAACAACATCAGTCCTGCCGATCGGGACGCGCTGGTGTCCTACACGAACCCGCAGGGGCAACAGCAGCACTTCGTTGCGGTAGCGAAGCGTCCGGAGGCGAGGAACCCCGAAAAGGGTGCGGTCGTTGTGCCGCTCGACGAGATCCGCGAGGGGACGCGAAAGCTTCGTACATCGCTGACCGATCGCTACGCCGAACTGCACGACCTCGAAAAGCGCCTCGACATCCCGCTTGAGGATTCGGCCTATGTAGCCGCCCGTTCCTTCGGTGGGCACCAAGGGAAGATCGAGGATCGGCTCATCGACCTCGGGCGAATCGTTCAGCCGGCCAAAAAAGACGGGCTGCTCAAGGATGCGATTGATTACGCAATTATGGAGCGCCATCAGGAACTCGGCGCCAGGTTGCCCAACTACGAACTGCCGGGCGGCCAGACGCTCGGGGACAACGCTGCAAGTCGACAAGCATTCGAGACTGCGCGTACTCCGCAGCGGATGCAGCAAATCAACGATCTAAACGCCAAACTGCGCGACTACTCCGACACGCTGTTGCAGGAACTGCGCGACGGCGGAATCATCAGCGCCGATGGCTACAAGGCGATCAAGGCGAACAACGAGAAGTACATCCCGTTCCAGCGCCTGCAAAATCTGGTCGAAGAGATCGACAAAAATATCCCGGCTGGCTCCAATGCCTTCTCGGTGGCAGGGCAGAACGTCGTAAATCGAATCGGCGGCAGTACCGCGGAGATCGCGGACCCGCTTGAGTCGCTGGTGCGCAACACCTTTCGCGCGAAGTCGCTGATCGAGCGCAACACCGTTGCCACAAAGCTCGCCGCGTATGCGGATCGGCCCGAGTTCAGTGGCGTCGTGATGAAGATGAAGCCAGGCCAGACGGCAGGAAACGGCTTCGACTCTATCAGCTACCTCAAGGATGGTGTGAAGCACCAGGTGGCCGTTCCGACCGGCGTTGCCGCAGCGATGAAGAATCTGAACAAAGAGTCTGCCGACGTGGTCACTCGGGCGATGGCGTGGTGGGGCTCAGCGCTACGGGCTGGCGTCACGCTCGACCCGACGTTCATGGCGAAAAACCTGGTTCGTGACGTTCAGACGGCGCACGTGACGCAGGGGCTCGGTCCGGCAGACTTTGCGTTTGGTCTCGTGGCTTCGCTGACTCGCGGCATCAACCAGAAGTCCGTGCCGCAGTGGCTGGCTAAGATCGGCGCCGGCGACGAAACCTATCGACAGTTTCTCCGCAGCGGTGGAGCCTTTGGGGGCTTTTACCATCACGGAAACGTCCAGGGCACCGCGGCGAATCTAACGAAGTCTGGCACCGTTCGAGTGCTCAAGACGGTCGCGAATCCGCTTGAGCTCATGCGCACCGTCGGCGAGACTGCCGAACTCGGGACTCGGCTCGGCGTGTTCCACAAGGCATCGAACAGCGGGGCGTCAGCCATAGAGGCTGGATGGAAGGCGCGCACAGGGACTGTGGACTTCGAGCGCTCCGGCAATCAGATGCGGGTCATCAACATGATGGTGCCGTTCCTCAACGCGCGGCTCCAGGGGACACTGAACCTCGCCCGGACATTCAAGGAAGCGCCAATGGCGACTTCGTTCCGGCTGGCGACCATCGCTGGTATTCCTGCGGTTGCGACCTACTTCTACAACGCCACGCAGCACCCGCAAGAGTGGGGTGAGATTGCCGACTACGAGAAAGACAACAACTACATCATCATCACCGGCAATGGGCGTAATGAGCGAGGGGACCTGACGGACGCGATCAAGATTCCGAAGGGCGAAGTCAAGCCGTTCGTCAACACCGCGATCGACATGCTGGAGTACTTGCGCGGGACGGACGAAAAGGAATGGCGCAAGATTGCGACCACGTTCCTGAGTGACCTCTCGCCGGTGCCCTTCGAGCGTGGCGGCAACCCCAGCATCGGTGCGGCTGGCTCAGCGATTCTTCCTCCTCCGCTCAAGAGCGTGGTGCAGTTCGCTACCGGCAAGGACCTCTACACGGGACGCGACACCGTTCCCGCGAAGTACAGCGAGAATGCCCGGCCATCCAAGCGCTACGGGATCGATACTCCGACCGCATTCGTCAAGACTGCCGAAGGGCTGAGCAAGGCAGGCGTCGAGGTGTCTCCCGAAGCGTTGAAGCACGAGATGGGGACGCTATTCGGGCACCTCGGAAGGCGCGTGTCGGAAGCGCTGCCAAGCAAAGAGTCTCCAGGGATCAACGTCAGCAAGGTCGCCACGGGAATGGGCAAGGCATTCTCGGGCGCGAATACGGGCCAAACGAGCAAAAAGTTTGACCAGTTGCACCAAGATGCGATGGCCCGCGCTGACCGCGTGACCGACGTACAGCGAGCATCCCAATTGGCATATCAGCAGATCGAGAAGACTCCGGATGCCGAGATTGACGCGAAAGTTGAAGGGATTCTCAACGGAGCCGTGGACAGCGTCCTAAAGGGCAATCCGAACCTGAGCCGCGAGGACGCACGCCAGCAGGTAGAGGAAGAGATCGGGGACCTGTACTCAGCTAAGGCCGAGGGGCTCACTCCATTCGAGCGAAGCCTCCGGCGAGCACCTATCGAGGTTCGGGCGCAAACGATCGCGCGGGAAATCAAGAAGCTCCCCGACCAGCAACTTCAAGACTATCTGGAGAACCTCCAGAAGAAAAAAATCCTGACGGACAGGGTCGAGGAAAAGATTGCGGAACTCTTGGGCGCGACTGCCCAACACTAACGAGGACAACATGGCAACGCCTACCAAGCTACTCAAGAAAGCTGTAACCTTTACGGGGACAACGCAAACCTCTGACGCCTTTACGCTTCACGGAATGTTCACGATGCTCGCGCTTGTCACGCCGTCCGGCTGGGCTACCGCGGATCTGACCTTTCAGGCGTCCCATGATGAGCTGAGCGATTCCGGGAATATCCCTGCTGGTGCCACCTACACCACAGTGTACGACGCCGCCAACGCTACCACTCCAATAACGGTGTCCAGCGTTCAGGCGAGCCGCACCATTCCAATGACGGGTGGCCTTTATGTGCCCGGCACCAGCTTCAAGATCATCTCTTCCGTGAACCAGACTGACAAAGCACTAACCGTCCTGTTCCTGCCCTAAGGAGTCTCTGCGATGAGAACTGTTCTCTTGTTTCTTTGCTTCTTCCTGGGGGCAGCCAACGCGCAGCCTCCGTGGATCTTCACCCGGCCAGGTCCGACCGGCGCTACGGGCCCTACCGGCCCTTCTGGCGGTCCCGCTGGCCCGACCGGGGCAACTGGCCCAACGGGCTCCAATGGCTCGAATGGATCGGCGGGTGCCACTGGCGCGACAGGTCCCACGGGCGCGAATGGAAGCAACGGTAGTGCCGGCGCAACTGGAGCCACTGGGCCAACCGGATCGAACGGGAGCAATGGAAGCGCCGGGGCGACCGGTCCGACTGGCCCTACGGGTCCAACTGGATCTGGCGGTGGCGGTGGCGGCGCTGGCGTGGATCAGTCATTCTCCTCTGGAGCAACTGGCGCGACGATCACGGACAGCATGGGGACTACGAGCAAAATGGTCGCGTGCTACGTCGGAACGGCCCCGGACTATCAGGTGATCACGCTGAACAGCGTCCAGTTCAACTCGAACTCGACCGTCGTAACGTTCTCGGCTGCTCCAGGAGACGGAAAATGCACGGTTACCGGAGGCGGATCGGCTGGCGCCACTGGCGCGACAGGCCCGACTGGAAGCGGCGGGATCACCGCGCTCACGAGCGACGTCACGGCATCCGGCTCGGGTTCAGTCGCGGCCACTGTCGTGAACCTGCCCACCGGCGTGACGCAAGCGGGATATCTCGCCGCAACCGCGATCGCCGCACCGAGCACGCCAGGCGCTGGCATCGGGCGAATCTACGTGGACTCTACCGCGAAGAACCTTGCTGTCAAGGATGATGCGGGCGTTGTGAAGCATGGCGTGCAGACGCGCACCGCGACCGCAAGCAATTGGATCAGGGCTATCGACGATGCGGGGGCGACGACTATCAGTCAGCCCGCCGTGTCAGACATCAGCGGATTTGGCACTGGTGTCGCTACGTGGCTCGGCACTCCCTCGAGCGCGAATCTTGCTTCCGCGATCACCGATGAGACCGGTAGTGGTGCGCTCGTCTTCGCAACGTCGCCCGCCTTCACCACTCCGAACCTCGGAACTCCCAGCGCGGCAACTCTGACGAATGCAACCGGGCTGCCAATCAGCACGGGCGTATCGGGTCTCGGGACCGGCGTCGCGACATTCTTGGCCACACCATCGAGCGCTAACCTCGCCTCAGCGGTGACGGGAGAAACGGGCAGCGGCGCTTTGATGTTCGGCACCGGCCCGACCGCCAGCGACTTGGTGGTAACGGGTTCGATCAACATTCCAAACGGAACAGCTCCAACGACGGACGCAGCGGGCGAAATCGCGTTTGATACAAACGCCTGGGCGAGCGGGCGCGGCGCTGGACAGATCTATGATGGAACGGCCAACACCTACGTTGTCGCGGCACTTGCGAGCGACACGCCCACAAACGGACAGGTCCCCACGTGGAACACGGGCGGCACGATCACATGGGAGACTCCGAGCGGATCGGGCATCTCAGGGCTCACGACCAACGCGATCGTCACCGCCGCAAGCTCCACAACCATTCAGACGATCAGCACGGGGTCAACGCTCGACGCGAGCGGCAACATGGTGCTGGCCGGAACACTGACCACGGGCACGGGCGTCACAACTGGCGGCAGCGAAGTTCTCGGCAATGCGACCGGTGATACCGCGGCATCATACGTTGAGGCCAACTCCGGTGACGGCGCAAGCAACGCGGAACCCGCTTATCTGAAGCTTTGGAGCAGTCACACCACCAAGCGTCAGGCGAGCATCTACCCGTGCACCGACGCGAACGGAATCATGTGCATTTCGGGCGCAACTCCGAGCGCGGACGGGACCGCCACAATCATCACGAGTTCATCGAACGGGTTCCTCGCGCGGACCGGTGACGGAACTGCGACAGGCAGGACGCTCACGGCTGGCGCCGGTATCGGCATAACGAACACGACCGGTTCGGGAGGCAATCCAACGTTCACGATGGACATGTCGACGCTGGTCAATAGTCAGACGATATTCGACGGGGCGAACGCTTCCAGAACGATCACGTTCAACTTGTCTGGGACCGATCCGGTCCTGACGCTCTCCTCGAGCGCCTTCAACATCTCGACCGGGACTCTCCAGCAGGGGGGAACCGCGGTGGTGTTGCAAACCTTCACTCTCACAGGAGGAGCGGGCATCGCGGCAATCGGAGACGCTTCCGCGAACC
>FRDC01003309.1_pt1 | contig 41334 bp, 34 predicted proteins | sample 1106171 | NCBI WGS metagenome assembly FRDC01 (sample SAMEA3930566, study PRJEB13176) | freshwater metagenome | biome: Drinking water system; feature: drinking water; material: water | place: Singapore | collected 2014-12-20 | reverse complement strand
GCCTGTCGCCACATCATGTTCTATCGGATCGTTGGAAAAAATAGGCCATCCATTAGGGGGTGGGATAGCGCCTATCTGTCTCAACCTATTTTCAACAATGATAGGATGAGGAAAACCTTCTTTCGACTGAGCATGTCGCATACGTCTTGCTTTATGAAAAGAAAGTAAATATTTAAAACGCTTTTTAAAAAGATACCAAAAAGCGCTTAATTCACTGTCAGTATAAAAAGCTTTAGAAGGAAGACCTTCAGGCCAAATGGTGTGAAACATAATCTTTAACTTTCTTTAATCTTTTAGAATGATGTCTTGCGTAATTCCTGGTTCTTTCATGCAATCAGGATAATTTTTCTTATACTCCTCAAATTCAGCAAGGCGCTCTCGCACAGCTTGTTTATGATGCGGATCGTTGATAAGTGTTAGATATTCTCGTAAAATCGGTATAGCATGATGATCGCGAGCGCGAAAAATAATAATCGGTTCTTCTAAAGGAATGACTTCACCGCTAACACGGTTTGCGTAATAGCCATTGACAAAAGCAAATTTATGATCTTGACCCCCTTCGGGATAAGGGTAAAGTTCTTGTTTCATCTAAGTAAATCCTTAATAAGAAATAATCTATTAAAATTATTTATTTAAATTTGTCAAAAGAAAGTCAGATCCACATTTGTTAAAAACAAAATCAACCCCTTTTGATTTTGGATAAGGAAGATTAAATTCATGACAGAAATCATCAAGACTGGCTGGATAAAAACATAATTTATTTTCTTGATAGGTAAATCTTTTATCTTACCAATGAAAATTTCCTAAATGTGTTTCGATAAACCAATCTTTTCCAAAAAACCAATAAAATTCACCGATCGAACGACTAACACTATCTTGCGTTACAAAATCAATCTGGTTGATGATTTGCTCTTGCGTATAATCGGGTGATACCAATGTCAAAACAACCTCCCCAAATGTTAACAGACATGAACTCATTCTCATGTCATATATGTAATATAAAGACTAATTCTAACTCATCTGTTTTAGTTTATCTTTAACTTTATTTCCTAATCCATTTAAACGATAGGCTTTGATCATTTGAAGTTTTGGAATAGGCTTTAAAGACATAAGTCCTTTTTTTACTAAAGAGAAAACTTGATAAATATATTTTCCATTACCCATTTCGTCTATGTTTAAAATTGCTTCTTTTTCTTGAGGTGATAAAGAGTGTATAATGCTTTCAATCTGATGGTTGCTTTCGGTCATAGATATCCTGTATCATTTGAAAGTCTGGATGATCATGAAATGCCATTTCATTCATTTCATCTGCTATGTTACTTTTATTATATTCTTCTTCGATTGCCTGCGCAACTTCAGTTGTATAAGATTTTTTACGTCTCAATATTGTTTCAAAATCAATAATCATGTTAAAAAATCCTTTATTTTTGTCGTAATTAATTAAAGGATGATAAAGCTTCCATCTTCAAAGAAACTTTCCTTGAAAGTTATTTCTTGAGGAAGTCTTGAAAAGACCCAAGAAAATCTTATTACTGCTTCTTTAAGCATTTCTTTTGGATGAATTCGTAAGTCAGGCGCTAGAATCGTACTATTAGATCCACCACGCGTATCCTTACTTCTGTCCCACCAAGAAAGTGCGCAATATTCCCATCCCCCTAATCTTGAAAAAGAAGCTTTATAAAGATTATTATTAGATTCTGGTTGAGGTGCTAAGATACCATCAAAGTTCATTCTTTCTAGATATTTTAATTCTAGATTTCCATAAGAATAATATCTCTGACCATTTTCTAAAAATAAATAATGTCCAGTATTATCTATCCCACATCCAAAGTAAAGCCATGGCTTTGTCATTTTGATTATTCTCCCTTACAAATCCATCAAGTGTAAATAATAATTAATCCTGTTTAAAATAGTTTGCGCATAATCACGATCGGTATCTAAATCAGAAACATCATCATCAATAATGGTTTTAAAGCCTATTTGTGCTTCTTTAACGGCTTCTCTTAGATGTTTATTTTTCTCTTCTAATTGTTTAATATAGTCTATGAGTTTGTGAAGACTGCTCAAACGACTCCGCCAATCAGGAATGTAGAAATCTAATTGATGGGGCGTAAAACCGCCCATACAGTTTTTATTTTCTAAATCGAGAAGATCAGGATTTGTTTTATATCTTAAACAATGCGCTTCATAAGCTTCTAAATGAAGTGACCACGGGATACCAGGTTTAAACTCTTTAACCGGAGCAATTCTTGTTAAATAATCTTTTGAATAAGCTTTTTGCGTTATATCGTCAATGATTTGTTTGTCCTGAAACATAAATATTTCTCTTTTTCGTAAAAAACAAAGATCATAAGTGGTATTATCCACTTATGATCTTTAAGATGATTTTTTAATTTTTAAATCAGGCGGCATGGGTTCAAACTTACGATCTTCTCGTTTTTTTAAAAATCGATTCGTAACCCAAATACCATGCTGAAGCCGGTAATCCATCATCTCAATATCTTTATCAAGAAAAGCATATTCTAAGTCGATCACTAAGATACTTAAAAAAGTTAAAATCTCATTAGTTAAACGTTCTTGCGTTTCATTACATTTTTTCAAATAAGCTAAGACTGTATTAACCTCAATTTTAACATCGCCTAATCGTAGATATAAAAAAAGATAATCATCCTGATGAACGTCATATGTTATCTTTTTTTCTAAAAGCTTAATGATTTCTAATAAATCATTGATGAGATAATAAAGAATTGTGCGATTATAAATTCTGTTTATATGCTCATCTTTTAAAATATGAAGATAGTTGATTCCATGGCAGGCTATTTGTTTTTTATTATTAACACACCAACAGGCTAAATCTTTTCCTAATAAAGTTACTTTAATAAACTCAAAATAATCGGGATTAGTAATCAACTGATCATAAAGATCAATGCGGTGTAAAGCAACGCATTCTTCTTTTGTCAAGAGTCCTTTTTTAGAAGAATAAGGATTTCCAAAGCCACTGGGTCGTCCGATGTAAATACTATTTTCTGGTAAATTTTCAACAGATCCAAAATGATGAGTGTTTAAAAGTTTCACATTTAGCGGTGCCTTATTTTATTAAAATATTTATGCCAGCTGTTAAGATGATGTTGACTTACACCATGATAAAAATGATTTTGGGCATCAATATCTCCTCCAAAGAAATTCTGCATTTCATAATTGATAATGATCTTATCGATATAGATAACATCTTCATCATCAAATTCTTGCGAGCATTTTTCAGCAAAATAATGAAGATGAGGATAGGTAAGCTTATTTTGTTCAAAGCTTAAAATAAGAAATCGCGTAATCGCTAAATAAATACATAGTTGTTCACGTAAATGTTGAGAAACATTTCGACTATGAACCCCATGTGATTCAGCATTTTCTTTTAAAAGATAAATATCGTGAAGAATGAGTTGAATATATTCAACATAGCTGCGATATGTTTTGAAGAAATGAATATATTTCCTCAGCGTATTTTCCTGTTCTTCAGACAAAGTATTTTTAAACGTAACAATGAAATGAATTTTATTATTATGATCCAGTAAAAGATTAGGACGTATTTTTTCTAGAGTTATTTGTGAAAGAAAATCACTATCTTTTTCAAGCTGGCTTTTAAAGCCTTCTAGAATATTTCGTTCATAATCAACATAATCGTTAAACAAAGGATAAACAGATTTATCGAAAGGCGTAGGATATTGACGATCAAAGACATCAGCGCGCTTCATTTTGAAAAATATCCTTTTATCTGTTAAGCGATCCTACTATGGAAAGATCAACTTAGTAATGATTTGTCTCTTGGTGAGAGACTTCCTCAGATAGAGATTATCTGAGACAGCTGACGGCTCATCCAGTCGCAAGGTCTTTTACTGATGTGCAGCTTTAGGACCGATGAGAGCTTTATGCTCTCCATGGTACAGAAAATCCCCTTGTACTGCGATATTCTTAGCAGCGTTGATATCGCGGTTATGATTTTCACCGCAGATGGTACAAGACCATTCTCTAATATTAAGCTTATTAAGTCCTTTAGTACCAGTAATATTTTTACATTTAGAACAAGTTTGTGTTTTCGAATAAAATGCATAATTATTTACCCATATCTATTTTAGTAATATACTTTTATCTCTTATTTGATTTTTAAAAAATCTGTCATAAGTTAATTTCTCTAACAGATATAAATAAATTCTTCTCACTTTTACGCCATAACCAAATGAGGTTTGATACATGTCTAATACCAATAACCCTGGTTCAATTGAGGCTTTTGAAGCTGATCTTTTTGCCTATGAACAAGATGTACCGCAAGATAGTTATCATTTACGAGATTATCAAAATGCAAGCCAACATATGGCACACGCGCTTGATCGATTGATTCATGCGCCAAGCGCTGATACTTATTCGATGATGCGGCGGCTTGTGGCGCATATTACCGGAAAAATCGATACAGCTTATAGTGATGTAACGCTTAATATGGTTGCTGCTGTTTCTGCTTTTGAATATAAGCAGAAAATTATGGCGATCTTCTATGTTATTCGAGAGTCAATTTTAGGCGAAGATATTAATCTTTCTGATGCTTGGCTTGAGATGATTGGTCATAATCGGACTATTTGGCATTTTCTAAATAATTATCAACATCATAGTGAACGTATTGCCGAGGAAAGTTATAGTGGTGTTTTATTAACACCTTTGCGAGAAATAAAGAAATTAAGTTCAGTAGAAGATCATCACATTTTAGCTGTTGCGAATCATAATTATCAGGTCGCTTTAGAAGCTAATAAAGTACAAAGATTTAGTCTTACAAAAGATGCATCTTATCAAGCCGTGGTTGATCAATCAACGAGTAAAGCGCTTCCGATTGTAACTGAAATTGTCATTACACCAACGCTTGGTCAATTTATCCTTGACAAATCGTTGCGTTTTTATGACGATGCGATCGCACAGCTTTCAGCCCTTGGTTGTGTTCAGCAAGGCTATGTAAGAGGGGTTGATACCATCATTAATTTACCGGGTATGTTTTACAGTGTTCTTCTTCATGTTGTAAGCTATGATGAAGGTGAAACCTTCCATGTAACTGAATTTAACATTCTTCCCCCATCCTTATCGCGTCATCTTTAATTTTTAATAAAACAAAGATAAGAGGGCATAAATGCCCTCTTATCTTTTTTCCTTAATAAAATCTTTTTGTCCAAATAGAAGCCGCTTTTTGATTATAATCAAAAAGCTGTTTTGATTGACTTCTTAAATAATATTTTAAATCAGCAGGAGACCTGAATATCTTTGTCATCTGATCAACAATTGATTTAACATTTAAAGGATCACAGTGATGAAAAGAACTAAGCCATCTAATTTCAGGCGAGGCCACCACCGGAACACCAGTCAGAACGGCATCTGCTGCTACAATGTTAAAACTCTCGGTGAGAGAGCATTGAAGAAGTATATCAATTTTATCATGTAACAGATGATGAAACTCCGCCTTGGTCATCCAACCATGTTCAATAAGCTCAGCGCGGGGTAAACGCTGAAAAAGGCCTCTTAGATTTTTCAAAGGCTGCGACCCATCTCCTTCAACACGGGTTGTATTAATATGAAAATAAACTTGGCGATCGGTTCTATTCCCATAGTCAATCGTTGCAAGAGCTTGTTCCACATGATTTTTCATGGGTCTGACAGCTCCAAAACATCCGACATGAATGTCTTGTTTGGGCAAATGTTTCATTCGAAAAGGGGTGAAATCCGCCCTGTATACATTGGGGAGATAGGTTAAAAGATTAGGGCTAACACCTAATTGATGAACAATGGGTTTTAAATCGGAAACTGTTCTGGTTGATACATTGGTAACTTCAACCCCCATTTTTAAATATTCACAGATCCAAGTAAAAGCCATGCCTTCCATAGCTAAGAAAGGAACTTCAGAATGGTTTCTGACAATGAAATGAATATGAGGGTGTAAATATTTTAAAAGTTGAAGCTTCCCTGGTGTTACCCAAAATGCCTCAATAATTGCATGGGTTGGCTTTTCTTCTCGTAGAACTTTATCAATACCATTTCGGTCACTTACGATGATTGATTTGGCATTAATGCCTAAATCTACTAAAGCATTAACGGTTGTATCAACACTATTACTAAGCCCAGGACTCTTTGTTGAATAAGTCCATAACGCTTTACCATTATTTTGTTTTAACAAAAAAAGAAGATAAGGAGACGCCATGATAAAAATACTACCTATGTTTGCGCATGTGAAGATTAAAATATGTTTATCGTAATTTATTGAGTCTTTATTTTTTTTTTGAAAAATAGACAAAGACAAAAGAATAGCATAGCCAGATATACTTAAAAATATATAGAAAATTAAGAAACTTATTATAAGGATTAAGATATCTATCTCTGGGAGGATATCCTCCCAGAGATAGATCATTTTATTAAATAATACGCTCTAATCGTCTATCAAATTGATCCCACACCGTATTCCAATCACCCTTAGTAGATGCTTTTGCATAAGTAACACTGCGTTGTTCAAAGAAATTAGTATGATCAACGCCATTGATTAAGGGAATTAGCCAAGGAATAGGATGTTCTTTAAGCCCATGAATAGGTTGCAATCCTAATTGGGTTAAACGCCAGTCAGCAATATAGCGAATATATTTTTTAATATCGTCAGCTGACATGCCCTGAATTTCACCTAACTCAAAAGCAAGATCAATAAAATTATCTTCTAGTTTAATCGTTGTTTTACAACAATCATAAATATCATCTTTTACAGCATTCGTCAAACATTGTGTTTCTTGACAAAAAGCATGAAAGAGTTTAATAATACCCTCACAGTGTAAGCTTTCATCTTTAATCGACCAGCTAATAATTTGTCCCATCCCTTTCATTTTATTAAAGCGGGGAAAATTCATTAGCATGGCAAATGAAGCAAAAAGTTGAACCCCTTCGGTAAAACCACCAAACATGGCAAGGGTTCGAGCAATATCGGCATTATTTTCAATACCGAATTGACTCATATAGTCATGCTTGTCGCGCATCGATTGGTATTGTAAGAAAGCACCATATTCACTTTCAGACATACCAACCGTATCTAACAAATGAGAATAAGCACTGATATGAACGCCTTCCATATTACTGAAGGCAGTCAGCATCATTTTGACTTCAGTTGGTTGAAAAACTTGCGCATATTTCGTGTGATAGCAATTCGCAACATCGATATCCGCTTGAGTGAAAAAACGAAAAATTTGCGTTAAAAGATTTCTTTCTTTATCGCTGATTTTTGTTGCCCAATCACGACAATCTTCGCCCAGAGGAACTTCATCCGGCAACCAATGAATTTGTTGCTGACGTTTCCAAAATTCATACGCCCAAGGAAATTTAAACGGTCTAAAAACATCAGAAGGTTGAAGTAAACTCATTTTATTTCCCTAATAAAATTAGATAGTAGATGAATTTATTGACATGAACTACACTCATCATAGTCTGTCACATTTACATTGATAACGGGTTTATCAAGCGTATTATCTTCAGCAACAGATCCTGCAAATCCAGCTCTTTGCGCTGATTTTGATCTTAGATAATAAAGCGACTTAACACTGAGTTCCCAAGCGCGCATATGAAGCATGAGAAGATCCCATTTTTCAACATCGGGGGGAATAAAAAGATTAATACTTTGCGATTGATCAATATAGGGTGTGCGATCACTTGCAAATTCAATAATAAATCGCTGATCAATTTCAAAAGATGTTTTAAAACAGTCTTTTTCGTCTTGACTTAGAGCATCAAGATGTTGTACAGACCCGTCATGTTCCAAAATGGAAGTCCATACTGATTCTGTATTCATGCCTTTTAAATCAAGAAGTTTTTCTAGATAAATATTTTTAACAACAAAGGAACCTGAAAGTGTTTTGTGCGTATAAATATTAGCAGGAATAGGCTCAATACAAGCACTCGTGCCGCCACAAATAATAGAAATGGATGCGGTTGGCGCAATCGCTGTTTTACAAGCAAAACGTTCCATCACGCCGTGCTCTGCTGCATCAGGACAAGCACCTCGTTCCTGTGCTAATTTAACGCTTGCCGCATCAACATGTTTTTTAATGTGCTTGAAAAAGCGCATATTCCAAGATTTTGCTAATGCCCCTTCAAAAGGAATAGATTTCGATTGTAAGAAACTATGAAAGCCCATTACCCCCAAACCAACTGAACGCTCTCTGAGCGCAGAATAACGCGCCTTGCGCATTGTTGGTTCAGCACGATCAATATAATCTTGGAGAACATTATCTAAAAAACGCATTACATCTTCAATAAAGATATCGTTTTTAGACCACTCATCCCAAGTCTCAAAATTAAGACTTGATAAACAACAAACAGCTGTTCTATCTTGTCCATGATGATCCTTGCCTGTCGGTAAAGTGATCTCCGAACAATTTCCGGTAAGAACGCCTTCGAATACACCCATATGTTCAATTGGTTCATTGAAGCAATATGTATCGCTATAACGTCCTTCATCAACAATACTGACCACACGAACAAACTGATGAGCATCGCGCTGTGTTTCGCGCATATTAATCTTAAGCCTACTGAGTTTCAGACCAAGATTTAAAAGACGTTGCGAATCCCCTGCTGTAATAATGAGTCTATAAGTAGTTGCGCAGGGAAAGAGCTTTGAGCCTCCATGACCATCAGGTAGCAGCCGATCTCCTGCTTCAGCCATAACAGCAATTTTAGGATCCACGCCTAAAGTTGTTAGCATTAAACGCACGTCTTGCAAGAACTCTTTATGAATAGAAGAGCACTGAATGGTTTGCGTATCGCCATTTGTTGTAACAGTCCCATCGCCATCCAGAAAACCAGCAAGCCAGTTTAGTTTGGTTGCACGATCGCAGTTAAGCGGCACAGTGAATTTAGGCGCAAGCATTCCTCTTTCATAATAAAAAGTATCTCTAATCCCACCATTTTCATCAAGATTATAATGGGTTGGATACATTCTCATAAAGAAATTAATGAGATGACGTTTATCAGCATAAAGATAAACACGCGGATTCCCTCTTGCATCATCGCAACCATCAGCTGTATAGAAACCATTGAGATAAGCTAGGTCTTCATCCCAATGATCACCACCATCAGGAATAGCTTCAAAATTAGGCTTAACAAGCTTATCACCCACTTGAAGCTCATATGTCGAGACCATCTGAGTATGATGACTTCCATAGCCCGTTTGGATTTTCCACTTATGATAAGGAGTGACGTCAAGCTTAACGCCGTTTGATAAATAAACGGATACAAGCTTTTGATTTTCACCAGTTTTAGCAACTAGAGCTGTTGACCAGCACTTACCATTCCATACCTGTTGATAAGTTCCTGCCACCTGATCGATTCTAACATAGCCTTGCTTTGTTAAAATGCGTGTTTCAGGAGCAACACACAAATTCGACGTCGTCACGCTTAATCCCGATTTCTTTTGAAATTCAGGTACTGCTCTATTGACAATGTCGATAAATAAAAGATAAGGTTCACCCGTTGCTAACCGCGTTTCAACAATCTTTTGAAAAAGGGCACGGGCATTTACGGTTCCTTTTACGCTACCATCTTTAGGACTTTTAAGCTTCCATTCTTCATTATTTCTAACCGCATGCATAAAACTATCAGGAATACAAATACCATGATGAAGATTGAGTGCTTTACGATTAAAATCACCCGATGGTTTTCTAATTTCTAAAAATTCTTCAATTTCGGGATGAGAAATATCAAGATATGCAGCAGCAGAAGATCTACGAAGACTCCCCTGACTAATCGCAAGTGTTAATGAATCCATTACATGAATAAAAGGAATAATGCCGCTTGTTTTACCATTCTTATCAACCGGCTCACCGATACCACGTACGTTGGACCAATAAGTATTACCAGTTACGAAAATAGAATTTCCACGCCGGGCTAACCAATATGTCGTCGATGTCTGAAAACAATATTGTCTCCCGTTGGTAGGATGAAATGGTTCTACACTGCTAACCATTAATGTAGAATCATTTGTCTGACGAACAACATACTCATTATCTCTAGTTTTGCATCCTAAACCAGCCCGCTTTCCGGTAACAGACATAATGACGTACTGAACAAAATCAGCTTCTAGCACCTTCATCGTACTAAAACGTAAATGAGCATTGCGATGATCAAAACTACCGTCCCAGTGACCCAACTCGTCGAAAATTATTTTAAGCTGATCAACATTTGCATTACCAAAGTTTTCAAAAGTAAGAGGCTTCTTTTGAATTCCTCTGTCTGCAATATAAAATAATGTTTTATGCTTCTCAAGACTTTCATTGTGTTCAACGCCTAATTCAGAAAGCAACCAACGCATGCGTTCGATTTTGCGTTGGTGTGTAAACACAAATTTCACATCAGGTCGCCCTAGAACATTACAACCATCTGCTGCAAGAGCAACTAAGAATCTTAATTCTAATTCGGCATAAGGTAAGCCGGAGCCACCAATTGAAGAAACAGAAGGCTGAAACCTCGCTCTCTTGTAACGATTTTCTTCAAGCAGCCACGCAGTAGTTCTTTCATTAAACTCCTCGCGACCATTCATTTTGACAAAGTTACGATGATTCCCAGATAGGACCATGTCTGAGAACATGCCTTTGAAATGATACATATCGGTTGCAGGAAGATCAACATATTTTTCTGGAACAAGAAATTCACCGGTCATTGTTTTTGGATCAACGGTAAAAACCTTTTCTCCCTCAACATAATCAGCAATTCTTTTCCAACCATTGAGAGTTAGGTATTCTGTTTCAGAATCAACACAGCCAATGCCGCCGCCCCGACTTCCAAGCCACACATTCTCATCCCAAACACCTGCAATTCCCTCAAGACTGTCTGGAACGGAATTTAAATAACATGAAATGGGTAAACCGCGATTAGTACCGCCATTGGAAAGGACAGGTGTTGCTGGCATGAACCAGAGTTTAGAAATATAATCATAAAGACGCTGGGCGTGATTTTGATCATCCGCATAAGCTTTGGCCACGCGCACAAAAAGATCCTGGTAGGTCTCACCAGGTAAGAGATAACGATCTTTAAGGGTTTCTTTACCGAAATCGGTTAGAAGATTATCACGATCATGATCAACAACGATATCCCAATCTTTCTGCGACTGTTTTGCTGCTTCAACAGTCATTTCAGAAATAGATTCAGAGACAGTATCACGACTGATGGAATGTGATCCTTCTAGAGCCGCTGTGAACTCTTCAGTAGTACCGCTTAGATCGGTCATAAAAGCTATCCATTTATGAGTTAAAAGAAGACCTTTAGATGATTTAGGAAAAGTCTTCGGTTGAGTTTTGAGGCATAGGATTTGGGATGAGAATGAATTTAAAAATGTCTCTATTTATATACTCATTTTTACTTATCAGATCATAACGATTTAAAGCGTAAAAAATTTAATTTATAGATAAAAATAAAGAGAGGGGTTTAAAACCACTCTCTTTATTATTTCATTTTATCAATGGTTCGATAGAGTAAATAGCTGATGACCGCAAGTTTCAGTGTCGAAGACGTTGCTGTAACACTTGTAATTTTAAAACTATCAACAAGCTCTGAGACAGAATTTTTGATATTTAAAATATCTGGATCAGTTGTTCTAGAAGAGGTATAAATATTCCGCATCGTCTCAAAGACAAGGGCTTTATTCCCCATATTAACCCGTCTTTTACGACACACACTAATCATCGAACGAATAAGCTCGATGGTGAGGACTCTTAGTCCTACATAAATCGTCTTATTATTAACTTGTTTTATTTCATCAAACTGGCGCTGTGACGTTTGGAAAATAGCCGTTTCATTAATCTTAAGAAGAGCCATTTTGAGCATTCTAGCCGAAATCGATTTGTAAAGATTAGCAACATCTGTAACAGCCACATCATTCACAAAAAGCTGACTGTTTAAGAGCTCAGCGATCATCCCTTGGGTGGCTGAATCGATGACAGAGGCTGTTTGTGCTAATATTTTTTCGCCTTCAGCATTTTGAGCAACTGAAGATTTATAATCGATTCTATCGCCTTTGGAATGCGCTAAATAATAATTTTGGGCAAACGTCACAATCTTAGCCCTAATCGATGTTTGTGTCTCGGCAATCACGCGTAAGAACGCATCGTCATTTTCTAAATTAACAAGAATTTTATAAAAACGATCTTTGGGATCGATTAAGCGCTCAGCGTGACTGTCAAGCAGTGCATCCCAGCTTCCTAAGCGAATAACATCTGATTTTAAAGTTAATTCTGAAATGGCCACCATCATAATCGATTCATTAGCGCCATAGCGAAAACTATTATTAGTGACAGAGCAGAAAACTTTAAGAAGAAAGAATTTGATTAAATTAAACTGAAATTGCTGACAAAGCTGCTTTTCTTTTAAGAATTGAGGCGCTAAATGAAACAGCCAAAAAATTAAAAGATTATAAGGATCAGAGGTTACGGCAAAATTACGATCAATGGCTTGACATTGTCTAATAGTTTTTTCAACATCTTGTTTTTTTAACTGAAATAAGTCAAATAAAGCGTTATAGTCAGCATCTTTAAAAGCAATGGGATGAACGCCTAACGTCATCCCATTGAAGGTGAGCGGGTGCGTTTCTCGACTTAAAAAATAAATCAGCATCTTTTCTAGCTTAAAAACATGCGATTTATCGATTGTTAGAGAAAGCTTCCCAAAAGCTTCTGGTATCGACAGCATTTTTGTCTATAACCTTTTTATCAGTAATTTAGGTAAGTCTTAAAAGCATCTTCATCGACCGTTCGACATCTTCTGCATTCACCGCACTGCGTGAGGATTTTGCGATTTGACGATTGGTAAATTTCTTAGGATCGCGTAAGAGATCATCCGCTGCATTGGGTAGACTCACACTATCAGCAGATAACATTGATTTGTAAAGACTGATATCCGCTTCAATCATCTTTTTAACACTAATGTCCGTTTGTAATTTAAGCAGCTTTTCTAAATCCTCAATTCGCGCCTTTACTTTTTCTTGATGCAGCTCATTAAGACGCGATTTATCTGGGTTTTGAACATCAACATAGCTTAATAAGGATCCGGGCTTAATTCCATAGACATCTAAATGCTTCCCATGGAAAATCACAAAAAATGCCATAAGCCACGCGATCGTCAAATCGTCATGTCCGCCAGCACTATGATCAACCCGCCCATTACGGTTGGTAAGGGAGCTTAGCTCTTGAATCAAGGTCTTATCATAAACATGGTGACGGGCTTTTTCGCAAGCTTGTAAAAGAACGGATGAATAAAGCTCATCCCGCTTACTCTTATCGGTTTTAATCCCAAAATAACGTTTAATCTTGGTATCTAAAAGACCCATATCACGAATGTTGATTTTACTAAACTCTTCTTCATGGCGCCTTTGAACGACCCAATTGAAGATACGCGTGAAAGGGTTATGACCTTCATTTCTTAAGATAAGGGATACGGTATCGATAATCGATGTGCCTGATGATTTATTTTCAGGAACAAATAGCATTTTGGGATACATAAGCAGCAGCTGCGCAATCATGACGCCGACGACATTGATATTACCCTCAAAGCATCTAAAGGTAAAGATTGTCTTTAAAGACTGTGGACACACACCCACTAAAGTCGTTGCGTCATTATCAATCATTTCGGATGAGTCGCATCCAACGATAATCGAGCGCTGTTTAAAGGCTGCTGACTCAACTTCTGACTTAGGGATATACCAATTAATGACAAATTTATTAGACAAAATTTGAACATATTTAATTTCTGACTCAGAGGCTGTAATATCGCCTAAGATATCTTTAGGGATAATTGGATCATCCCCAATTGTGACGCGACGATTCAGATAGTCTCTTAAAATCTCTTCCCGTGTGTTTCGATTGCGGGTAACGACTTGTCTTAACCATTCATTGGTTTTACCTAATTGTAGATGAGAAAAAATACACATGACCATTTTTTGAGGCGATGCCGCTTCAACAATTTTGTGTAAATCCTCTTTACATTTAATATCATAAAGCTGCTCACTAAAAGGCATCGCCCCATCAAGAATTTTAACCGCTTGCTTGCAAGATTCTCTTGCTGGATCGCCTGCGGTTGTCGTAATGATGTTAGAGTGCGGCTTATTATTTTTACGTGCATTTTCACGTGCAGTTGCCGTCGACGCTAGAATAACAGGATAGGAAGTGCCGATATTGTCAATAAACTCAAACTCGTCAAAATGAAACATAGGTGAAGACGCACCGCGCCCTTGTTTATCAGCAGCAGCCTTTTCTTTTTGCCCCACAAGCGTTGTATAGTGCGTTCTGAGCGCATGATAATAAATTTCTTCTGAATTATTCTTATCTTCATTACGATCTTTAACGATCCACCATTTTGGTAGATTCTCAGCAAAAGATTTAACACGTTTCACGTTTTCTTGACGCAGCTTATCGTCTTTTGCCATCATCCCGATTTGATATTCTAAGCCAGATGAGTAGAGAACCCAAGAGGTTAATGAAAGAGCTGAGACGGTATTATGCGTTACGATAAAATCATCTGTGATATAGAGATGATCAGGATGATCGACTTCGATACATTGTGCTTCTTCGCGTCCAACAAAATCGATAGAACGAATCGCTAATTTTAAGCTATCTTGATATTTATAATCATCTGCTAAAGTCAGATCTTTTTTTCTTGGAAGTCTAAACAAACTCTGCCTGTCTTTAACTCTTGGTTTTACGCGATAAGAAGGTTTACCGGCTCTTTTTTCACCCTTATACGTATGATAAGTCTGTCTTGGTACAATCTTACAAAGACCTCCTAAAGATCTAATGAGATATTGAAACTGCTCTGCCAAAACAGGTGATGTTGTTGAATATTCAAGTCCATTATTTTTTAAAAAAGTCTTATCTTTTGAAAGTGTTGGACTATCAGCAGTACCATCAGTGTCCATTAGTCCTTGAATTAATGCAAGACGTTGTCTGGGAGACGCATGCATATAAATTTCTGGAATAAACTTAGTATCAGAATAGGTCCCCATAAGACCTAATTTTTCCAATTTATGTCTGATATGCTCATTCCCATTTAGAGCTACAATAGTGTAGCTTTTAGCATCAGCATGCCAATCAGAGGTTTTATATTCAGGATATAAAACTTTATCCAACTCATCTTTAACAAACTGATCTGGTTTACAAACAGAAACAGTGGATTCTGTTAAATTACCGTCCCCTAATAAAACACCCAGAGCATATGGATCGATCGGAAGTGCTACATCCTCCATAATTTCTGGTTCTATTAATGGAATCATTAATCTATTTTTGCTTTTCTGATGGGCAATAATAAAATCCATGATTTCTTGGGTATTCATTACACGCCATTTACCGCCACCTTCTTCTCCCCAGTGCGGCCAATGTACTTTCCAAAGATGTTCTAAGCCACAATCTGTAAAACGACCATCCTCAAATCGCACACGGTAAATATCCTGCTCTCCCTGAGGATAAATACCGATGACGGGTGCACAACTACCATCCGGCATGGAAACAAGCTGACCAAGCTTTAAATCGCCATTTTTGACCCATCCGCCAGGCACTTTGATAAGTGAGGATAAGATCAAAAATTTTCCCATCTGACGCGGCTGAAGATTGCAACTATCAATACCGTTAACAAAGAGCCAAATCATGGCACAAGATCCACGATTGAGCCTAAAACGAACGGGTTCACCGCCTTGTTCGTAGATGCGGATACATTCTCTTAAATAATACCAAACATTGCGTCTTGCCTCGATTTGAACTTTAATGCGTAAAAGCTCATTTTCCTCTGTATCTTCATCAAGCGCATGAACATCAACGTCTCTTAGATCAGGATCATAAAGACATAAAGGGAAAGCATAGTTTTCAATCCCCATCTTTTTTAAAAGTTGTGCCGTTCTTAAAAAAGATTCATTTTTAGTGTTCAGATGCGGAATCGCTCTAAACTTTCCACTTTCATTTTTCCATTCATGTAAAAAAGCAATCGACATAGATAAACCATTTTTTAGTAAAAATTCATCATGAAATAATGTCTTGAAAGCTTGTGATTTTAAACAGCTTCTAAAATGACCATAGAGGGCCTTATCAGGCCCTCTATGCATCATGTGACATATCATTAAGTAAAGGTTAAAAACCGCTTGTAAAACGATTCTCAGGGATAATGACGTGATTCCCTTTGTGAAGACTTAATGCTTCTTCTTCTGTTAAAAATTTCTTGTCAACGGACTTATCAACGACCCATTTAAAGAAATCAAAAATCGCTTTTTTAGGTCCTGAAAAATCTTCACCGCGTTGATCAAGATAAGAAGGCAGGAGAAGCGCGCCTTCGCTTCCTTTGATAATCCCATCAGCTAACAGATAGAAATACCCCAAACCATCAAAAACGATATGATCAAGCGTCATTTCAAGTTTAGCTTTGGTTGCTTGAAGCGCACTCATCAGGTGAATGAGTGAGGGTAAATTGACATCATAAAGAATCGAGAAAACCGATAATCTTAAAATATCAGTTTCTTTTAATGAGGCAAGCCATAAGGCTAAGCGCTGTGTAAGAGGCGCTTCATCTGGTGTATGACATGTGTAAACAGATGCATAATAAAAGCCATTGTCCGCCACGATATTGACAGGCTTAAAATGCGGCTCAAGAGAGGATGATTTGGATCCTTGAAGGAGTTCTGGGGCATAACTTTCGAGCGCATTGTCGCTTGAGGTAAAAGAAAGTTCTTCTCCCCAACCATGGGTTATATTCATCATGTTGTTAAAAACCTTACTGACGATAACTTATCTGACCAACCCGCGCAATCGCTTGTCGGCCTGAAATAAAAACATCGGCTGATTTCTCAATCATTGCCATGACTTCTTCTTGCGTGAAGAGACCTAAATCGATGAGTGTTTGAAGCTGCTTTTCAACATAGGTCATACAGAATACAGACTTAGCCGCGATGTCCGTTGTCTTACCCATCATCAACTGAGAAGACATATGCTGCATGAAGAAGGCACCGGGTAGAATATGACGTTCATGCCCTGCTGCCCAAATCGCCGTTGCAGCGGATGCCACTGTTCCTTCAGCATAAGTAATGACTCTAGCTTTAGTTGTGTTGATGGCAGATACAATACGACCCATTAACACAACTGAACCTCCAGGGGAGGCGATGTGAAGATGAAAAACATCTTTGTCATCAGCTAAATGACACAGCCTTACAAAGGTGTCGACAAGGTTAGACCAGTAGCTCACATCAAGCGCATTAAAGAGATACACATGATAATGAAAATTACCATCCTCTGTAAGTGTCTTAATCTCAGGCCCTTTTTCTAAAGAAGGTAAATCGATAAAAACACCGCCCCCTGAGTCTCTAGGTTTTGGTCCTTGATCTTTAGGATTAGTTGGTGTTTTAAGACCTGCTACTTCTTCAGTAATCGTGTCTTCTAGCGCATAAGCTGCTGCTTTATAGGCAGCGCTTTCGCTTGTAAGCCAGGTCTTAAACTGATCATAGGAAAATTGCGTAATTGCCCCTAAACGCTTCTCCCCTGATCCATCAGCAAACACGCTTAAATAGGTGTGTTTAGCTTCATCGATTGTCTCAAACCCAAGCATGACTTTATGTTCATCGAATAGACCTGTATCAGGCTTTATCTGATCGATGATAAAAACAAAAGCTTCTAGATTCGGCATATTGGCAAGATAGATGTCAATCTCCTCGCCGTGCGCATCGGTTGTTCCTAAAATATACCCATAAGCCGTTGGCATGGTATTTTCAATCACCATCCCAGATGAGGTAACTTTGGTTCTTGTATCTCCACTGAGATATTCTAAAAGGATGGGAAGATCCTTAAATAAATAAGGAACCTGTGTCTCCCAATCCATGTCAAATGGCGGTAGAGCTTCTACCGTAATGGTTGGCTCGCTCATTAAAGATCCTTAAAATAATCTTGAAATAAAGTATGTTTATAAAGATTGGGAAAACGTTCCATTAAAGATTTATCGGCTTTGACAAAGGTTCTAGATTGACTAATCTTGCTAATGTCATTGGTACCAAAAATCTCGTTTAGATTGGTGTTATGAAAAGACTCTAAAGCGATTTGATCGATAACGAGCGTTCCATCTTTCATGACATTAATCTCATAATCATGATAAGTATCGACACTAAAGGATTCAAGCGCTAAAGCATGTCCTTTATCTGAATTTTTAAATCCAGACGCACCAACCGCATCAAATGTTGTGAGCGACTTAACCGTGCGATATTTAACCCCATCAGGTCTCACATTGGTGTCAACAAAGGCTCTTAAAGAGAAAGACGTATTGACAATGGGATCGTCTAAAGATTCTTTAAGTACGGCCCCATAAGGACCAGTTGGCTTAATATCAGCTCTCACCACAATCGTTCCATCAGATGATGGCGGATCGGTATAAAGCGAGGTAAACAGATGACTTGCTTTCGATTCATCAACCGTACACAAACGTTGTAATTTATCGGTATCTGAATTTAAATCATAAAAAGTGGGATGACCATATTCACCCATTAATTTTTGATTAGTGAAAATTTTATTAAACGTTGTATCAGGAGATGTAATTTGATTAACCACAGATTCGGGATCGTAAAAAGTTTTTTGCTGTGTTATCTCACCCAGCATCATCATTGGCAGACCACGGTACACGCCCCGTTCATCGGGTTTAATAATCCCAACTCTGCCTTTGGGATAAATGGTTTCAACTCTAAAAGAAATATTAGGACGGAGTGACGGCGTAATCATTGTCTTACTTTCATATAAATAGATATAATCCTTGATGTAAGAAACTCAAGTGATTCTAACATAGCATCATTTACTGATAAAATGAGTTAGAAAGAGGGCTTAAAGCCCTCTTTCTAAATGTATGTCATTTATATAGTCAATCTTTTGTGGTTACGATACCTCTTAAGATATTTTCAAAAGGTTGAGGCTCATCAATTTGATATCGAAGTGCGGAAGTTAATCCTTCGTCTTTGAAGTAAGCGCCTGTGATACGCGCTAATGTTCCCGTAGGTCCTTGACTGACTGATTTTAAAGCAATAAATTCCATCGGTTTTGTCATATCCGTTAATCTGTAAGGAATCGAGACATTGTCACTGTCTCTTGCTAAATGCGCAATAATCCCTCCATAAACTGATTGTGACACACCAATGCCTTGCCCAGTTAATTCTCTAGCATGACTGAAAAGATTTAATAAAGACTGGTAATTCACGAAATAAGGGAGTTTACCATTGTTAATAAATTCAACCCATAAAGCATAAACAACATTAGAATCTTGAAGAATATTAACATTATTGATGAAGATATCATTTTCTTTTAGATATAAAACAACATAGTCAATCCCTTCATAGTGAAATTTACCGATATCAGAAGGGGAAATCGTAATTGAAGCGATAAGATTGAGACCTGCATGATATTCATCATCGATAATTATATCCATGACCCCTAAGGTTGTCACGGCATCACCAATAACTAAATAGCCATGTTTTTCAAATCTTTTGGGAATACGCAATTCTAGCGTTTTTCCAATAAAGGTAAGGGATCCTTTTTTTTCATCATACAGAAAATAAGGGGTGATATTGTCAATGGGTTCAAGATCTTTGCTATAAGGAGATGTCATATAAAAAGCGCCTTTTATAAATCATAGCATTTTAAAACTACTCATCTTCTTTTAATTTTGAAAATAAGATTTTATCTAATCTTCTGATATCCCCAATGGTAATTGTACCGCAATCCTTAGCACCACCAAAATATTCTTGAGTGACATCTAAAATCATGAAATCATCATGAAGTCTCGTTACGTCTTTAATATCGATACTTTCTTTTAAAGAATATTCAATTTCATGTAATTTTGATTCATCTAAACTATGAAACTTTACTTCTCTTGTTTCGAAATTGTTACTAATCAATACATCGTCATTTTCTGTTTGAAAGGGAAATAATTTAGAAAGTACCTATGTTTCTCTAGATGTTTTTTGGAGTAAACCTCGTAACACACAAGCGATAGGATAAACTGTAGACTCTAATTCTAGTAGAGCTTCTAATAAATCTTCCCTAGTAAGATGACCATATTTTTGCTCTATATGAGGCTTTCTTGATTCTTTAATTCTCTCAATATCCCAACTCATAATCTAGTCCTTTTTATTCGTCACATTATTTAAAAAAATAAAAGAATAATAAATATATCTAGGAGGGATATCCCTCCTAGATATATAATTTATATTAAGCACAAACATAATCGATTAAAGAAGCAGAGACTTGCTTAGCCGCTTCTTGCGGACGTTCAATTAAATTAGGAATGAAATTAGGATCATAAGTTTGATGTTCATAATCGATATCATTATCAACTTCACTCAAGAAAATAGATTTACGCTCAAACGCATCTTTCCAAATAAGATAAGAGGGGCAAAGACCGCAGCCATAGCGTAACATTCCAGAAATCCCTTGAGACGCCGGATCATGATAAAATCTTGGCGTTCCTGTTGGTAAAAGATCTCTAGAGACTTGATATAAGTGAGCGTTATTGATAATCACTAAGAAACTATGATAATGTGTTAATCGTGAATATTGAAATTCTTTTGTTTTTAAAATATCTGATGGGACATACGTATTATTAAGAAGAAGCGTTTGGTAAGCATCACTATATTTTCTTGAGGTTTGACTCGCATCATCAGCTAAGAGATCTCGGTACTGAAGCGTCCTAGGATTATGCTTCCACTGATTGATGAGTCTTAATTTGTTAGTATAAATAACAAGCTTATTATCGGCAATTTGTTTGAAGACTTTGGTATTTAAATGATAAAAATATCCGTCGATAACAAGAAAAATAGTTTTATTAGTAAGGGAAGAGGAACTGGATAAAATAGCAGGTTGTTGCCATTCAGCCTGTGTTACCATAGATGGGGTAATCGGAATAATTTGATGACCGCCTAACTCTTTGGTATCTACTAAAGCAATATCTTTTCTCTTAGAAACTCTAAAAGTTCTAAAGCCATCATGAACATAAAGTTTTCCATTGAAAAAAGACGTGCGATGGAAAACACCATTGACGCTTACTAAACTATTAGATAGATCACTGTCTCCTGAGATAACCAAATCATCTAAAAAACCACGCTGGGTTTCATCATTGACAATTTCGGGTGTATTAATGGACGTAAAAGCGACTTGATAATCTTTATAACTTAAGGGATTAAAAACTTTTAAACGTTTATCATAAAAACCTTTATTATTCTTAACAGGGATATAATCAGCTGAAAAGCGTTCGATAAAGGCATCATTTAAAAGGGGTGTAATAAATTCTTGAACAGATTTTGTTAAATCGATTTTGGGTAAAAAAGTTAAGATTTGAGATAAGGAAATAACTTTCGTAAAATTATTTTGATAAATAGATATGTAGGTTGGTTTAATTGTATATTGGAGCAGGGGTTTAGAAAGATCATCCGACTCTATCAGTCTTAATCCTTCTTGAGTGATGAGTTTTGTAGGTACATAGGTCATAAGCCTAAGAATCCTTTATGATAAAGGCTAAACATACATGTCATAACATGAAAAAATTAAGGAGAGGGTTAATCCCCTCTCCTTAATCTTCTTTTTAACTTGCGATATAGGTTGCTGGACTAATATCAACGGGAACACCGTAGAGAACGAAAGGCGTTTGATTATTGACGATATATAAAAATTCAACAATAACGGTTGCATTTTTATAATTACCTAAACTATCATTAATGAAACTAAAAGGAAGACTATATTGATCGAGCGAAATTGGAGTTGCCGTTAACATATTTCCGTTGAACGGATCTCGAATAACAAAATGGGTTGGTTGTTGCGGCGTCTGAGTAACCGATGGATCAAAAGGTGGTGTGGCAGGTGTATAAAAACTATTGATGACGGCTTGTTTATTGGCAAAAATAAAAGAGGGGATAAAATATTGATTTAAAGACTGATCATAACGAAGAACAGCGCGCCGTTGATTGGTAATATCGATGCCAAAAATATTGGGCGAAGATGCCGCATCTTTAAACGTATACCGTACTAAGCTATTAGGCGCTTGTAAGTTGAGGTAGATAGATTGCTGATAAATAGCTTGTGCTGGATAATGGACGGGATCAACTTGACTCATATCAACAGCAACCGTATAAGACTGATTGCGTCCGTAATAAGCAGAGGTTGTATCAAGTGTTCCATTCACAATCGAAACATAAGCTGACACATCGATCTTTCCTGAACCACTGGCGGAATAGAGCCAATATTTCATCGTGTAGCGATTGAGCGCACTATTATAAATGGGAATAGGAACAATCTTAACAGTGGACGCAAGCGTGTTGGGAATAACCGTTACAGAGACGGTTGTTGACACCATGGATCCGGTTGGATCCGCTAAGGTTGGTGAAATATTTTCTAAAGGCGATCTGAAGTATTTGATTGTTAAATTTTGCTTAAGTCCAGCAAATGAAGAAATAAAATCACTTTGTCCATAAAGCAGACATTTAACCCCATCAATCGGAACTTCTTGGCTAGCGCCATTATCATAGACAAGCGTGACGATAAGACCTAAGGATTCGAAATCTTGTTTTTCATACAAGTAGAAGGTGCCATCAGCTAAAACCTGATTGCCCGTAACCGTCAAACCCACAATGGTTGGGGAATAAAGAACATCTTCGTTGATGATAACGGATTGTTTTGCAAAGAAAAGGGCTGAATAAACTTCAACCCCGTCTTCGCTAAAGACTCTGAGTAAGAGTTCTTCATTATCTTCTAGAAGAACAGAAACATGGGATCTTGGAAGATACCAACTACTCTTTGTTTGATCAAGCGCGATCATGGGAACCATTTGCGACACAAGGGTTCCAGAGGCGTTAAAATATTGAGAAATGACGGATTCTTGAGGGCTATTAGGATAGCGCGATACTGTATAAAATCTTGGTGATTTACCAATAAAGATACATTTAGAATCAGGGGTTACAGGATAAGGAAGTTTACGATAATCCCCATAAAGGCGAAATACCGTATTACCATAATTAAGCAGTGAGACAACATTGTCATTATCTGTTGCTAAAGGAACAGACTGATAAGCAGGAATAAAACTTACCGGATCAATAGCAACCACCCACAAAGGGGTTTGATCTGAATCCCTTACTAAGGAGCCGACTGCTGGAACGATCCGCTGTCCTTGATAATTAGCATAGCTAGGGTCATCAAATGTCGGATCATAAATCTGGTTACGATTATAAACACCTGGCATCTGAGGACGTAACAGTGCCGTTGGCGGTAAAATAGGATTAACGACTGAAGTCATAAGTCACATAGCCTTCATCATTTATAAAATAATTATGCTTTAGGTAAAGACATCATACAATCAAAAGATATCTACAAGGGGAATCATCCCCTTGTAGATAGATAGATTAAATAAGGACTTCGTTGATGGCAAGTTCACTAGGGATTAACGTTAATTGAATTAATTTTTGCAAAAGCCTCATTTGTTGCGGATCTTGAATGGTGAGATTTGTATAATGCGCCGCAAGCGTCACGAAGCGTCTGTCGATATACGGATTTTGCGTATCTAAAATAGGATCACTCGATTTTAGAGAATCATATTGACGAAATTGATTGAGGAAACTATCATTGATGGGATCATCAGCAATCGTAAAAAGACCTTGTGCCACGTCATAGGTAATTTGTGCTAAATAAGGACTATAAAGGGCATGGAGATGGGGGATTTGAACATACTGAGGATAAACGGGTTGAATCGTATCAAGAACTATATCGATGCGCCCTCTTAAATTTAAGTCATTTGTGGGAGACACTTGATTTAAAAGTTTCTTAACACTATAAGGAAGTGTCCACTCTAGAAGATAAAGCGCCCCATCTGCTAGATTTTCTGAAGAGACAACAATATTGCCTGTCTCAGTTACGTTTTCAATAAGACGACCATGAACAAAGGCTCGACCGCAGGACTTACTCCAAATCATCGGCGGCGCTGTTCGGTGAAGAAGATTTTGAATAGCATAGCCTCTGTCACGTGACGCAAGCTGATCCCCGTGAATCATAATCTCAAGAACATTACCAGAATTGGTTAAGTCAAGATAATCTTGATTGGAAATCTCAACGAGCAATTGTAAAAGATCTTGATTATCCCCGTTGATTTTATTAAGACGATAATCGACGTCTTCAACCAATCGATAGCCGTTTAGATAAAGTTCAATCGATGAATCTTCAACCAAAGGAATAAGACTATTTGTTGCATCGCGTCTAAATAAAGGAAAGATTAAAGATTGTTTATTATTAAGATAAGCATCAAGATTATAGGTTAAAGAAATCAGACCATAATTGGGAATGAGATAAAAAGACTGATTGTCATATTTACTACTAAAAGTATAAGTCGCAGTTCCGTCACTGTTATTAACAACAGTATAATCACCAGGACTTGGATTTAAAAAAGCATAGCCTTTTGAAGCTTGTCCTTGCCAAATGGTCTTAGGTGTTTGATAATTAAAGACGCGAATGACCTGATAATCATCACTATCAAGACGAATAAAGCGTCGTTGATTTGTTGAGGTAAATAAAATTGGAATAGACGGATTATCTTCTGTCACATAAATGGCAAGGCGTGTCCCTTTAGGGATATAGGCCGTTGATTTAAATCTTAACGTTAGTTGACGCTCATCTTGATGAACTCGAATGATATCATCTTGTAAGATTTTTCTACCATTGGCATAGATCATGACATCGCAGTCAATACCAGCAAGTCTAACCGGCTTGGTAACAATGAAATCCCCTCCTTGGTAGGTGTAGTATTTCATTGTTTGGGATAAGGTTGAGGCAAGATCATAATAGCCAACAGCGGCTGCATAGCGGTTTAAAATTGTATTATCGATAAAAGGGGTATATCGATAAATCAGATCTAAAAAGGAGGATTGCTCAAGATAAGAGGCTTTCCATTCATTGATTTGATGAGATGACAAACCGATAAGTTGTTGTTTGATTTCACTATCTGAAAGCGCATAAAGATCGCTTAAGTGATTGACATCGCCTTCTAGCGTTAACGGGTTGGTTGCATAGCGCACATAAAGTCTGACGATGATATTTTGCGCATTAAGGCTATTTTGAAACGCTTGTAAGACGGTGCGACTCATCGAATAGTCTTGATGACTAATTGGTTCTAGGGCATGAACATCAAGTCTATGTCCTAAAACACCTTGATAATTAATCGGATTATAAATAACCGAATAAAGCGTATCAGTTGTAATAATATATTGGTTGGGATTTAGTATTTTAGGGATATGTAAAATTTCCCGATATTCCCCATAAAGATTGCTATAATAGCCTGTCTGATTATCATCAATCGTAATATCACAGTAACCAACGATATCAGGATCATAAATGGTTGTAACACAATCGCCGATATCTAAAGAAGGTAAATGATCGGCATCATAGAAAAATCCATTAATTAAAAAGAATGTGGATGCTTTATAATTCGCACGATATTGGTTTAAAATAAGCGTGATATTATCGCGATTAGCATTGGTTACCTGATAAAGATTGGTTTGTGTAAGAGTTCGACGACTGGTGTCAAAATAAAGTGTTGCGGATAGATTCGGATAAGAATTACCTGTCGACACTTTTGTATAAAATGTTGGAATTGCGATTAAAACAATATCTCTTTCTTCATCATACCGCAGATAAATGGTAGTGGGGGGAATGACACGACCTTCGTCAGTAAACAGTTGAAGACTGACCGAATTTTGTTTTAAAATAGAAGCATCAGTCGTCCAGCGCTCATTTAAAAAAACAATGAATTTACCAAATAACGCTGAACCCACTTTATAAACCGCATAAACCTTATCAGTGGTGGGAAGACCCACCACTGACAGGCCAAGCGATACCGCGCCAGTTTGAATTCTTGATGAAGTTTTAATCAATCTGAAATTCACACGCCCATGATCTAAGGGCGCATTCCATAACGTGTTGAAATAGGTTTCATTAACATGATTCATCACACTTAAGGAAGGAAGAGACGGAAGGCGCATGATCTTGGATAACCTTCTTTAAAATGTTAAATTATTAAATAATGTTGGTGTTTTTAAAAGAGCATCCATGACCTCATGACCTTCTTTTAAAAGATTCATCTGCTTCATGGGAAAAGCAAGACCGATACGGACATTGGACAAAACCAGCATCATCAAAAAAAGGAAATAAGGAGGATATTCAAGGGCGATTACCGCAAAATGACTCTCAGGATATAAGGAGGCAAAACGCAGCGAAAGAATAGGACGGTTAAGTCTTGAAATTCCATTAGTTTTAAGCTGATCATGATCATAATGATCGATCACTTTGAAAATATCTTCAAGACTTAACGGGGTTTGATAGCCTAAAACATCCTTAGTAAAAGACAGGATTTGAGTAATATCATTACTCTCAGCAAGTCCCATGAATTTGCCTTGCGCTTTTAAAAACGCAGGAGCGATATCAGCGCTGGTCATTTTGGTAATATAAAAGGCACAAAATAAAGTTTGAATAAAATTTTGTACTAGAGGAGACAGCCCGAAAAATCGGGCCAGACCAGCTGCTATGGTCATACTATAGACCTTTGCAGTGTATCGCACAAGAGCCGGCGAAAGCCAAGCAGACCCGCTTGAGGTGTAAAAAGATCTTGATAAAAGATCTCTCACCAAACGGTATTGAAATAAACTTGTATCACTAAATTCTCCTGTATTTTTGGTTAAATCAGTGATGTTGATCACCATTTTATTTCTTAAATTTGGGAAGAGTTTTAGCGATTTTTCAAGTTTAGGATACCGGTCTTCATATTGCAGTAAATCGATCGGAAGAAAGGTCATATCAACGGCTTCTCTCAAAGAAGCTGTTTTGGTGGGAAGCCTTAATAATGTAAAAAGATTTTCTTTACCTAAAACATTGAGGCGGTTAACAATATCATTGATATAGCTATTACCCACAAAGCGTGTTTTAAACGCTTCTTTTTTCTTCCCGTCGTCCAATAAATAAGGCGTGTTTTTGGTCAAAAAATCGACCATATCCATCATCAACGCCTCCGGCATCACCGACGATACACTTAAATTTTCATAGATATTTTGCCGGCTCATAAAAACCCTATGCTATCTTTTTAAATAACCAAAATCATAAGATGGGAATCGGCATCCTATTATTTTACATTAGGGTAATAAACAGAGAAAAAATTTAAGTATTTATTCTGTGGATCTTATCTTTAAATCTATAAAGAAAAATTAAGTTAAGCCTTTTCGTGATAAAGGAAAGTTTACACATGTTTAATACGAACTATCCGACCACAAAGTTCACCTGGCAGGATAATTCGGGGGCATCAACCGATGTTTTATTTTCAGCCCCTGAAGATGGTCTTAATGTTCCTTTCTTCTTCGTTCTTGCTGAACGCGGTGTTCCAGGTCAAATTTATTTTGGTGGTGCCAAAGAATTAAATGCCGCCTTAGGCGCTGAAACCTTCAATCCTTCCTCTCCTTACTTTAATGCATCCACAGCCTTTTGTGGGGCAGCCATGGCAGGCCAAGGCGTTGAAGTCATGCGTTTGGTTGATGAAAATGCAACGGCTGCAACCTTTGGTCTTTTTCTAGAAGTAACCCAAGCGCCTGTCACGCAATATCAAAAAGATCCCAGTGGGGCAAGACTGCTTGATCAAAATGGAAATTATATCCCGATTCTTCAATCAGGCGGGACAACGCCTGTCACCGAGCCGGGTGTTCTCCTGAAATGGACGTTCCGTCAGTTAACGGCGAATGAAAATTATTTAGCGCTAACCCCGACGACGGTTCAAAATGGGTCGGTTACGACCACTATCTATCCGATTCTAGCCGGTAAAATGGATTGGGTGGGCTCAGCAGGCAATCGTCAAGGTTTTATGCTCTATTCAACCGGCACGCTTGCCGGTGGTATTGCGAATACCATCGATTCGGTTCTCTACCGCTTTGTACCGATGCAACTGCCAACGGCTGTTTCAACGACAGCATCTGTTATTCCCGATGTCTTTGGTCAGCAGTATAATGATATCTCGTTTAAACCCAAAGCCATTTACGAATCAACGAACACAAATTATTCTTTTGACTATGTGTTAGGTAATAGTTACACCGATTCCGATGGTAATAATCTTTTACCCTACTCCATGCAGGTTTATAGTCAGAATGTCTTAACCATCGGTAATTTGATTCTCTCTCTATCGCCTGAACTATCAGATCTCACGCCTTATAAGCTTGATCTGATCAGTGGAGCTGATCTAAGTGGTAATCTTTATGACCATGTTCAGATCAATCCCTTGTCACTCGATGTCGTTAACCCATCAGTTACCAAATATGCGCTGGGTGGCAGTGATGGGGATACCAGCTGGGAGAAATTCGAATCCTTGGTTTATAGCTGGTTAACCGGCTCTGATCACGGAGAATTCACCAACCTTCAGCAACACCCCATGACCCATTATTCAGATCCTGGGTTTTCGGTTGCAACGAAGACGGCTCTTTTAAACATGCTTGACTTGCGGGATAATTTCAAGATCGATTTATCAACGCAAGATATTACCTTACCACCTAATACCAAAGCACAGGATTTGTCGACGGGTCAGCTACTTTTATTTAGAGCGCAGATGCATCCTGAATCGGCGATTAATGGGGTTGGCTGTACGCGTGTTGGTATTTATGCGCATGTGGCACCTTTGATTAATGGCTCGCCTTATAGCAGCATTGTTCCCTTCACCTATAATCGTCTCTTACAGCGTCGTCAATTTGATGGGGGAACTTATATTAGAGGGTCAGCGGGCGGTCTTCCTTATAGTCAGGTCACTGACTTTAAGAAGCCCAATTGGGTGGCCGATGATCCGGTCAGCCAAGCACGGTCTTGGGCCAGTGCGATTAACACAGTGCGTCATGCTAGCCGCACAGTTATTCACTATCCGTCTCTTCGCACGGTCTATCCCAATGATACGTCATTATTATCAGATGATGAAGTCTCTGATCGCATCATTTATGCTTTTAAGATCGTACGCCGGGTTTGGGCACGTTATGCAGGCGTGCGTAAGGTTCCAACCAAACTCTTCCCGCTCATTCAAAATGATATTAACAATGAATGTGCGGCAGCCTTTTCAGGTGATGACATTAATGTTCAAGCAACAGTTTTTCAAACAGCGGCGGACAAGAATCTTGGTGCGCAAGTTTCGGTGAATCTAGCCTTTGTGGGTAATTTACCAATGAGAACCTTTAATGTTAATGTTATTGTTGAGCGGGCCCCTGCTGCTTAATTAAAAAAAACAAATATCATCAGATTAAAAGAGGAGGATGAAGTTCATCCTCCTCATTATTTTATTTTGGAGCTTTATTCCCCATGGCGCAAATGAACGGTAGTTTAATTGCCAATGGCGGGGCCTTTGGTGCAACCCCTGATTCTTATATCGCTAATCTACGCGATGGCGGTCAGCTGGGTTTTGGGCCGCTGCTTGGTAATCTAGACGCAAATACTCCTCCTGTTTATCTTCCTTTACAATTAGTGGTTACCCACGTTCCCACAATTTTTAAATATATCGATAACGGCGTTGAAATTTTTAAAGCGCTGTTTGAAACGCATTTGGTGTCCATGGAAGGCTTGGAATTTGCCTATTCCATGGACACGGACGGAACCCCTGTTGGTCGCGATGGTCAGCAGCAGATGGTGCCGACCCGTCAGGTTCGTTCGCAAATCAGCCCAGTATGTACTTGGCCTGAGAAAATCGGCAACGCTGTCTTTAATATGGGGCGTCTGTGGATGAATGCAATGCATGATCCTGACACTCAAGCCTCTTCTATGGCAGGCATCGTTCCTTCAGGGACAACTTTACCACCCCTTGTTGCCTCGATGTATGCCGCTGATATTTTGGCTATCCAATATGATGCGACATATCGTCCTGAAAATATCATCGATGCCTTCCACATGACCAATTTCTTCCCAACTGAAATTGGTTCGCCTAATTATCAGCTCAATCAGACAGAAACCCACCGACCCGATCGTAATTTTACTTTCCACACGATCGTTCAGCATAACCGCAATACGGTTAATCTGGCACGCAGCGTTGCACGGATTACCAATCTTCACCTCATCAATTATCAAGATGCGCTACCGATTGCTGATTCGGTTGAAGCTGATATTGCGGGTGAGGGCATTGCTTATCTCAATAGCGAATATTTTTCTCAGTTTCAAACTTTCAACGGCTAAATTTAAGGTGATTAAAATAAAGAAGAGGAGGGGATCAAACCCCTCCTCTTCTTTTTCTTTATTCTTTAATAACCGGGTACATCTGTAACTGGTGTTTCTTGTGGCTTATCAAGCGTTGCTTTTTGTTCCATGAGGTTTGCTAAATTATAAAGCGCATCAAACAGATTATTAATCGATCCTAATTCATCAGAGATATGAGATTCAGGAACATTAAGGGCGGTCATTCCTGAAGATTCAAGATATTGACGAATATTGGATGCAGTAAATTTAGCGCGTAAGAAGGCAACCGTTGATTTAAGACTATCATCAGATCCTGCAAGTTCTTCAGGATAAAGCGCATTAACCATATTGGTAATGGCTTGCACCATTGCTTCCAACACCTCAAATTGTGCCTTTGAAGGCGCAATATTGGGTTTTGGAAGACTGATCGACATTAAGTTAATAAGATCATCAATTGTATAACTCTGCCACAGATTCTTATCTTTATTGTCTTCAATGCCTTCTTCGGAAAGTTCCTCTTCTTTTCCTAATTCAGGAAGTATTTCTTTTAATCTACTGATAAATTCTTCTGAATAACGGGCATATTTGCGAATAACATCAGAGATACATCTGATGACGATATCCTGATCCATTGACACATCCATGGCAAAGAAAAGATTGGTTGTGACAACAGAGCGGGCATATTCATCTTCGCTTAAAGAGTTCATGGTGGATGCTGGGACTCTTAGACCATTGATGATTTGCTTATCGATATAGTCAAGGGCATTAGGGTCAAAATCAACCGAGGCGGTTCGAGAATCTGGCTCATTGGTTACTTCAAAGTCTTCCATCCCTGGAATCCCAGAGCCTTTAATACTTAAAGACTTATCAGCAATTTGCGATTGAATAATGTTGGGATCAATCGAAAAAGCAATAGTTGATTTTGCAACATATTGTTGAATGACTTGCTGAAAGATGGCCTCAGGCTGTTCCATCATCTCTGGTGTAAACTTCATATTAATGGACCGTCTGTCCATCGCCGCTTTAATGGAGGCAAGGACACGAGAAATTTGAACTGCCATTTTAAGGCCCAGATTAAACTTAATGCGATCAAGGCGTGAGACGCCATAACCATGTTCATCAAGTTCAAAGGCCATATAAGACACAAGGTCTTTGGGGAGAAATAAGATACGCGTTTGCTTTTGCGCTAAAAAGCGGGAAAACATACAGCGGAATAAAGAATCCATGCCGCTCCATTCAACGCCGCCCAAGCCAGCTCTGTTGAGCTTTTCAGTCACATGATGTTTGACAATTTTTGTATAAAGCCGATTGAGCATATGCTGTCGGTAACTGACAGAACCCATGTTGTTAAGGCCGTAAGCCCCGTAGATCTGATTAAATAAATTTTGTTGATGATGATTATAGTTAACGCCATTTTGCGTTTGCACCACGGCTTCTTGTTCAGCCGCACTGATAGGATTACCGTTAATATCAAGTAAAATAAGATAGCCTTGATGATCGTTAGGATCACCGGGTGTATGAATAACCGACACAGCTTCTGAAGGAAGGCGCATTAAAATGGGGTTACCATAAACACCTTCTTTATTTTTTCCTTGCTGTTTCTTATCGGAAGAAATAGAAACAATCGGATCTTGTTTTAAGGCCTTATAGCGACTGTTTAAAACTTCATGAGTACGTTTTTTACGTTTTTCTTTGCTAATCTCACTGGCGCTTAAAATTGTCGGATTATCTGTTAAATTTAACGATTCTTGCGCAATGGCTTTTGTAATAAAATCTTTAAGTTCAGCAGGCGGGGTATTGAGAGAGGTGAGCTGGTCAGCATTCATGTGCTCTAACAAAATATCTTTAACTTCATTAGTTGCTAAAGATTCAAGTGCTGTAAAATTAGAGTCTTGTTGATGAAGCTGCGTCTCACTAGTAAACCCAAAGAAAGTATCTTTGCTAAGGGGATTGATTACTTTTTCAATAAAAGCTTCTTGCCCGATAAAAGACTGATCTTGAAGTTGGGCAAAGGACTGCATGGGGATAATGGCAAAGACACAAGAGCCTGTTTCATAACCAAACTGATAAACCCAATTGGGGGCTGCTGTCTTTAAATTGAGTTTTTCTTGAAAAAAATCTGTTGCAAAAGAAGCAAGTTTACGCTTATAATCTTCATGTGCCTCTATCTTTTCAAAATTAACATCAATCGCATGTTGTGACAGATCATTAGGCGAAAAAACAGAGGCGACCATAAGACGTGCCGCTTTTGAGACATCCGGCATTAGTTGTAAGATTTTACGATTTTCAAGCCGGTCTTGACCAACTTTGGTAAACGTTGTCTGAACGATTTGCGATAAGCCGCTAAGGGTAATCTTTTGACCATAATCAGGTTCAGCGGTTTGAAAAGATCTGGTTAAAATTTTACGACGCTGTTCATTGGAAATAAGCTCGGTAGCCCCAAAAGCTTGAGGCTTTTCGTCCGCCGCTTGTACTTTGATATCAAAATTTCCTCTTAGTAAATTCATGATATTGGAGACAGTAGATCCTCTAGTCTTTTGCGGAGGCTGCGCCATAATGCTATTTTCATCCTTTTACATTAATTTTTTAAGTAAGTTAAAAAGTCATTTTAACCATCACATCATGATGATGCTGAACCTTGTGAAAGATTCTTTATGATTTCTCCTGATCGCCTGTCGATTCAGCAACAAATTTATAATTTTTTAAGAACCGTCACGATTAAATATGAGCCCTTAGCGCATGAAATAAATCTTTTGGTGATGAAAAAAGGATATCAGGTTAATCAAAATGATCCTAAGACCTGGAAATATTATCTAAACATGATAGGACAGTATCATGAAAGTGATACCCCTATGTATGTCACATCACTTGATACCCGCCAATCAATTTTATTAACCCCTGAGAATTTAGACAATAATTTACGCACCAAAGCTGTTTATCAGCCAGGGGGTCCTTATTATAAAAGACTTTGTGATACCTACCCTGATCAGGTAGAGCTTATTAAATCTATATTATTCCCTGTACCTTCCATCGATCAAGCTATTTTGGCTTCTGATTTAACATTACTGCGCTACGGCGATGACTATCTTGAAATAGACGAGCAAGATAAGCTTATTCGTGATATAGAAGAATTTTTAGAAATTCTAAAAGAACGCTGGTACTTTAATTTCCTCGATGATGAACCTTATTTTTATTTAACTTTTTGGTCCAGTCTATGGACTTATTTAGCGATGCTTTTGATGAGCAGTCGGGTTGAAAATATTCAAACCCCTTATGTTCACAGCTGGGATTTATGGAATAAGCTTAAAGCTTATGGGATTGATAATTATTCTGATATTTTAGACCGCGAAAAAGCGATGTTTTTATATCAGAATATCGATTATTTAAATCAAAATGCCGGTAAGCAAAGTAATCTTGTTATCTTGGCTAATAATTTATTAAAATCATTTGGCATCGGTCTTTATGGTCGCATCGTCGTTCAAGAGGCTGAAAGTGATGCCGCTAATTATAGATTAACACCGCAGCTTCCAGCATTACTTATTCCGCCGAATTCTAATGAAATTCCAAGACCTTTAGAAATTAAAACGGTTGCAACGCTTCATTCTGAAATTTATGAAAAGGGTTTAACCCCGTCTGATAGTGCTGAGACGATTGAAGCGGTTGAACGCCGCTTAGGGGATACAACACTCAATGAATTTGCCACCAAGTTTTTAGAGATTAGGCCGCTTGCCCAAATCAAACCTTATGCAACCATTCTCAATATTTTTCTCCTTGAGACTTTGGTTGTATCAATCACGAGCGGTTATTATGCAAAACCAGTTGAAGTCATTGATCCTTTGACAAAAAATAGTCTTTATTTACCTCCTAAAGACCTCTTAGCACTGTATCATTATGCAAGTCTTAAGTCCATGGGACTGGATCCAGTCACACCGCCTCAAAAAGCAAGAGTTTATAGAGCCTTTACAACATCGATTGAGACACCTACTAAGACGATTCCTTATAAGGGTAAAAAGCTTTATTTGTCAACCGTCGTTAATAGTCAAAGCTATTTAAGTGGCTTGAACTATGATACATATATCGATAGTCCTAAAGACTTTAGTGATAATGTAACTGCTTTGTTCTTGCGGTATATGGATCATATTTTACTTGATCAAAAAACAGCGATCGACAAATGGCATTATGCTTATAGTTATTTGAATAGCCTATGCCATAGACGTCAAGAAATTGATCTTAATTTGTTAGACGGCTATGTGACTTATGATGATTGGCTAGGGGTTAACGGGATTGATGCTTTCTCCGGGATCTTTGATCAATACGCGCTTCAAGCTACCACGAGACAAGCTTGGGGTAATTTAGCGGATATCATTATCTCAACGCTTTTACCTATTAATGATACACTACGCTTCTTTGGAAACTTTACTTTATCCAATAGCGGCTATGAACGACTAAGACAGCTTTTTGTTCAAATGTGCTCGTATAGAGTTGTCTTTTTAGAAGCGGATAGAGATATCGCTGAATTTAGTGCTGATCCCAAATTCTCAACCGAATATGGTCCTGATACAACGTTAACTTATGATGATGGTGTGGGTGATTTTTATCAACATTCTCAAAATACTACCAATACTAACCATCTCCATGATGCCCATCCCGGCTTTATGGAAAATGATAAAACAAATACTCATTATTGCCAAAACTATACTGTGATCACTAATGCTGTTACAAATCAGCGTTTAGCGCAAACAAAGTGTGATGCAGTAAGACCGCTATCACGTCTTAAAATGGGACAACAGACGTTAAGTCGAGGGCATTTTGGTTATAATCCCGTCATCACTGATCTTGATGTTTAGATTTTTAACTTTAATTTAAGGAATTTTTACCTATGGCGTCTCAGCCAAATACTACCATTCAACCTCTGGAATATGCCAAAGAAACACTTCTAGGGATGACTCGATCCTTAGAACAGCGTTTTGGAATTACGCCGCGTAACGATTTGCAAACAACGCTTAATAATAAATATGGCGTTTTCCCAACAAGACTCCCCGCTACATCACCGATTGTAAATTATTTTTGCTGGGGCGTTGGGGGCCGTGTTAATGATTCAACGACCTTGTCTTCGGCACAATTTGTTAAGGGTACGAATATGGCGCTTTATCAGCCGCGTCCGTTTCGTGCTGTCCCTCTAGAAGAGGATTTGTCGCCTAGCGAACGCGCAAATTATGCCATGCGCCGCGTCCAGACGATTAATGGTGTACCTTATTGTCTTTATTATTTAAAGAAAATTGATTTTACGCAGAGCCAAGTTCAATATATCAGAACGGATCCTGTAACAGGCGTCGAATCTTCTTATGAGATTGACTATACCAATCTTAATCCTGATCCTCCGGTCAGAGACGATAATGGTGTTATCTCAGACGTTGCCGATAGTATTTCGATCATCGTTCCTGCCTCTTTCACCATTACCGGTGAAGAAGTTTTAGAATCAATGAGTGTCATCGATGGAGGTGATACCCGCTATGCAATTGTCAGTGAATTAGGCGTTGTCTCAGCTTCTGCTGAGAGTGTGTCAGCTCAAGATTTTCAAGGCAATCTTTTTAATTATACAGAAGCCATTATGGCGCAGATGGTACAGCAATATAATTGGGTTGGTCAACCCTTTATTTCAGCTTCTGATTCCTGGACAAAGACGATTTCGTTCAGCTTAAAATCACTTATTCAATCTTCTTGAATAAAAAATAAAAGATTAATAAAGGGAGGGCATTGCGCCCTCCCTTTATTAATGAATATCATTCATTCCCTTTATCAGTATCTTTTTCTTCGAGTAGTTTATTAACTCGATTCTGTGCTACTTCAGTAGTTTCTTCGAGAATACCTTCTTCTTTCAGAAAATCATCCAAAGACTTAAATCTATCAATGTTTCGATTTCTATCCGTCATTGTAATTTTCTCCACTAAAAAAGTTTAAGATGAAGATGGTAGTCCCGACCAGATTCGAACTGACAACCCGGCTGTTATGAGCAGCTGGCTCTACCGTTGAGCTACGGGACTATTTTATTATTATTTAAAAAAGAATGGCGTCATAATCATTTATGTAATATAAGGATGAAATTTATTGATTTTAAGAAAGCGTATCACCGTATTTGGAATCAAGAAGCGTATCTTCTGCTTTCCAGCGAATAACATTATAACCAGCTTCTTGAAAAGCATTAATCGCTTCCTTTAGCCAAATCTTAATAGAAGATTCGCGGTGGCATCTAGCGGAGGCGAACCACTTGCCGTGATAATGATCCACTTCATCTTCGCTAAAGCGACTCCCTCGCCACTCTATTTTATTACAAAAATTTAAAAAATTGTCAAAATTATCTTTAGCATCAAGTGTGATATGAAGTTCATAATAATGGCGCGCGGTTTTTTCATCATTTAAACTAATTAAGATATCTTCAGCCATGATTCTTTCCTTTCAATTAATAAATCGACAGAGGTGTTGAATCGCAAATAATATCAAAAAGTTGTTGGCGAAGATTCATGATAATTTGTTGTAAAATCATTATCTTTTCTTGTTTTGTTAGACTCTCTTTAAAATTAACATCGACATCAATCAAATCTTGTTTAATCGAAAAAGAAATTTGACACAAAGATTCGTCCATCCTGTCTTCATCATCAAAATAATCTAATGTTTCTCCCGTATAACCATGGGCTCTAAGATTAATATAAATACGACAAATATGCTCTAAGAAAGGTTCAAGTTCAGGATCAATTTCATGAGGCATATCAGTCACTCTCCTTAAGTAAGAAAGAAGATCATAGAGGAGCTATCTCCTCTATGATCTTCTTATTCATATCCTTTAACTTAAACAATAGCTTTTACGATTATTTTTTAGCAATAGCACTTGTCCTTCAGGCGATTTATCAAAGGTTGATAAAACATCAAAACTTAAGAGATAGTCTTTAGGACTCATGCCATATTGGAATGCAAACATCGCTTGATCAACGGGGAGATTATTCTGTCTAATATTTGAAAAACGCCGCTGTTCTTCTGCATCAAATTCTTCACGGTTGCTATAATAATCGGTTAATTGATCGGATGGATACTCATCACTTACATAAGGTTTGACAGGCGTAATCAGTTCTGCTGCGCGAAGGGGATCAAGCTTAGTGAACGGAATCTCGAAATTACTCAAGAATCGACTGATAGTATCATTAAAGAACAGCGGCTTATTCCCAATTTTAGGAAGTTGATGCTTGCCTAAGATATTGGTTAAAACAACAGTGCGTCTTGAGAGTAAATAGCTTTTCTTGGAAAGTTCTTCCTTTCTCAAATTATCCAAGAAATATTCAGCTTGTTCTTCTGAGGAAGTAGGAATTGCAAATTTATTGGGATAAACATTTTTGATAGAAAACGGAAATGCAGGCGAAATCTGAAGAGCATGGGTTGGAATATGATCGTCCTGAAACAAGATATCAGTGTTCATAAGAAGCGCATTCCAAATCGCACTACCAACAACACGCTCTAGTAGATAACGCCCTTCTTGAAGTGATGTAAAAGAAGATTTAAAGTTGGATGACAGTAATTCATTTAAATCTTCAACATCGTTAATCTTAAGACTGGCTTTAAGTGATGTTGCCAATCGGCAGTTCAGATAGAGTGCCCGATTGATATGATGCACGAGATAGCCCGCCATTGCCTTATAAGGGCCTCTGGGCATCGAATCCATGGCTTCCAGGACCTTCTTATGTAAAAAGCCTTGAGGGTCCTTAGAATGGCTCTCTAGGCATTTTTCACGGACCTGGATAAAATCCTTGGTTGGCACATCAATAATGTCAAGATGATGGTAATGGATTTTGAAAATAAAATTATTACTCAAAAAGCTATCGGGGGCAATTTGAAAAAAGTCTTTGATAACTTCTAAAGGATCATTTTGAATGACCTGATGATAGCCGATCAAACTTTTAACGATCAAAGAACTTTCACGACTCTTTAAATCTTCTGCATGCGCAATAATAATGCGATTATCTTTTGCCTGTTCAATCCCCCAAGATGCTTTTGTCGCAACCCCGTGCCACTCAGGATGTTGATCGATAAGCACATCAAGGGGATTATCTTGGTACATGGGTGCTGATCCTGTAGAAGGGGTGAGCGGGAGTGCGGAGGCGGTAGGTACTACTTGGGATGTTTGAGGGGCTGTCATGGGAACAGCCATTGGCTTATTTGCGCCAATCGTATCATCAACCAGATGAACGCCGCCTGCTGGAACTGAGGTATTGAGCGCAACACCAGGGCTATACGACATTTGCATCGGCTGCGCCATGGGTGATGAAAAACCTTGATGATAAGGTTGTGTCATCATCCGCTGCTGTTGATACCGCTGAAAAATTTGACTGATATAATCACCAACAATTCCAAACAACTGATCATCTGATTTAACTTCAGCCTGACCATTGTTAAGCCTCTGTGCCATTTGAACAACGAAATTATAAAACGTACTAATCATGGAAGAAGATCCGCGCGGATCATGATCCACCATGAAGCGTTGAATAAAATCTTGTCCTAATTGAGCCGCATTTTGATTTAAAAGAGCATGGGCTGCCTGGAAGATACGGTTATAGGCTTGGGTGTTGATCATAAAACATCATCGCCTTTTCATGAATAAAGAACTGAGTGATGGATTGACGGAACAAGATAAAAGAGGTAGGATCATCCTACCTCTTTTATGCATTATTTTGGTAAGAAAGGCATAATCGCTTCAATCGCGCTTGCATAATCAGGGCGGACAATGGTTCCATAAGGATCTGTTGGAACAAAAGGATTAATATAGCCCGTCTTGCCAATAGTTTTACCGGCGTAAACCCCAACAGACTCTACAACCAACATAGACGGATGGAGTCGGTGTTCAGGCTTTCCGCCCATGCGGATTTTATTCAAGCCTCCTGCTAAAAGGAAATTATCCCCAACGATAGAAGGTGGGGCGACATAATCTTTATCATCATCAACACGTCCAGAAATGGATTGTTTGAACAGCATCGGTGAAAGCTTGACGGCGCGTTTTGCATCAATTTCTTTAATGTTGGATTTACGCGCCAGGCCATAAAGCTTGTTATAGAACATCGCTCTTGCAATCGTATTAACCAAAAGACCATTGCGGACATCGATGCGTGTATTATAAAGATTTTGCGACACATTTTGAACAACATACTCATCGATATTTAAGAAAATATAGACAAGCAAATCGTAAGTATCATTAATGGGAATTCCATAATAATCAAAACGTTCCTTGGTCACAGGATCGATAAACGAATCGGCCGAGCGTAAATTGGTTTCCGCATTAGACTGTGCTTTGAAGGGGTCTTTTTCATCAAAGGTAATCGACCCTAAAATAACCCGCCAGATTGAGCCTTTATTTGTATAAACATTATCAAGTGTTTGCGTATAAAGAGAATAATGAATGACAAAAAGAAGATTAACGATAAATTTACGCGCTAAATCTTCTCCTAATAAAACACGACTAACTTTTAAATAAAGACCTGGATCTTCATACCCTTTTTTGTCGGTTTTATTCGCCGCAAAATAATCATAATGATCCGTATCACTTCCGATATGCTCGACAAATTTAACATCGTGATCACTAAGACCAAATCGTCTTAATGTTTCACTAAAGCCAAAGCGGGCGAGCATATAGTGTAAAATAGTTGTATCACAAATCTTCTTCTTGCGCGGTCCATGAAACAGTCCTGCTGTAATAATGAAATGATTATAAACTTCATTATTAAGATAAGAAATTGCTTTGAAAGTATGTTTTCGGTAAAAAGAAATATTAACTCTAATCGGGGAAACTGTAATTCCATCTTTATTATGATCACTCACGCGTGAAAATGTTTTTTCCAAAATAACCTTGCGAATCATCGAGCGCTTATCGCGCATGTAAAGCATATCTTCGTACATATAAGGCATATAGAGATAAGAATAGATATAGCGATCAGCAAAACGAATGCGGTAGCGTACCAATCGCATATGTGTCATGGTAAGCGGGATCCGCGCGATCCGACTATTCTTATTCGTCTCAGAAGAAAGCTCAAAACGCACCTGATCTTCAGGCGATAAGATCTCATAATCAACCAGCTCGATATCAGCGCTTGTCGTGAGTTTAAAGCCTTCTCGAAACACCAATGCTGGAAATTCATGGGAGTTATTAATTTCGCGCTTAATGAATCCGCGCAGGGCATAATCGTTAAATTGTGGAGAAACTTTGGCAACGGATTTAACCATTTGTTGCAAGCGAGACATCGGTCCAGTTCTCCTCAAGAAAGATGGGGTAGATTCTCTACCCCATGGTGAGGCGAATATTATATTTTTTCATGAGTGCAATAACCGAGATAATACCGCCGATACAAGCTGTCGCAATTGCCCAGCCCGATTTTAAGATCTCAGAGACTTGCTTTAAGATCGTTGCTTTATGCTGAAGTTTATTCTGCTTATCTTTTGCATGAAGCTCTTCGCGTTCTTGAGCAATTTTAGCAGACTCATTTCTTAAGCGATAATGATCATTACTGACCTCATGGAAAATATACTCATGCTTCATTTTTTCATCATAATTCGTTTTAATCTTGGTAATCGTCTCATCACGGTCTTTGATGATTTTCTTTTGTTCTATAACTCTTGTTTGAAGACCTTTTAGCTCTTCTTGTGTTTCTTTCAGAACTTTATCTTGTTCAGTAGTGATTTTTTCTAAACATCTTAGTTCTTCCTTAAGACGCGGATCGCCACTGCGTTCTGCTACATAAAGCGTCTCTTCGGAAAAGCGCTGCTGTGTTTTGCGCTCAAACACATAATTTTGATAGGTCTCATCATCGGCAAATAGCGCCATGGTGTAAAAAGACCCAAAGAGCGTTTTAATCTCATTATGGTCGAGATAGACTGATTTGACAATCTCTAATTCACTCAGCTTGAAATGAAATTCTTGGTTAGAAGAATGATAGAGATTTTCAATAATAATATCATCAGGTGAGAGTGTCGGGTCATAACCCATTTTATAGCATTTAAAAGGGGAAAAATTATAATCCGCAATGGCTATTCTTAGTGT
>FRDC01000475.1_pt1 | contig 41340 bp, 59 predicted proteins | sample 1106171 | NCBI WGS metagenome assembly FRDC01 (sample SAMEA3930566, study PRJEB13176) | freshwater metagenome | biome: Drinking water system; feature: drinking water; material: water | place: Singapore | collected 2014-12-20 | reverse complement strand
GCGCTATCTCCCGCGCAACACCCTTCCGAGCCCGTGGGCGGCGCGCCGGCGGTTCCGCCTGGTCGCGGCCGCGCTCATGCTCGCGATCGGCGGCTTCGTCGCGCCGGCGGTCGCCGCCGATCGGGACGTCTTCGATCGCATGGGTCTGTCGCCGAACGCCGACGTCGACCGCCCGAGCTCGCGCACGCCGGCGCCGCGCGAGATCGAGGGGACCGGCCGGAACTTCGGCCGCGGCTGGCGCTCGGACGGCGCCGGCGGCTACCAGGGGACCGGCGACAATTTCGGGCGCGGCTACCGCCCGGACGGCCGCGGCGGCGCGGAGGGCTACGGGCGCGACTTCGGCCGCGGCTACTCTTCCCCCGCCGACAAGCGCTAACCCCACTCTACGCCGCTCCCGCCGGGCATGGCGGGCCGAATAGACTCGTACCCCTCTGCGAAGGGGGGACGGGGATGATTCGGGGGGTCTTGATCGGGTTGATCCTGGTCGCGGCCGCGGCGAGCTCGCCGGCGGCCGCGCAGGACGGCCGGAAAGCTTTCACGGGCGACACGGTCTTCCCGCTCCGCGCCGTCATGCCGGCCGATCAGCGGGCCATAGTCGAGCGCGTATGGCGCGGCCGCGACGAGCTCCGCGCGGCGCCGAACGACCTGGTCGGGCGGGAAGCGGTGACGAAGCTCACGGCGGACACGAAGGCCGCGCTCGGGCTCGCCGGCGCCGGCGCCAGCGGGAAGACCGTGACATGGGTCGGGGTCGTGAAGGGAATCGGCGCCGCCACACCCGGCGGCGCATGGGTCGATATCGAGATCGGGGAAGATCTCTATCTCGGGACCCTGGCGCCCGACGAGACGATCTTGACCCGCGCCGTCATCCCCCCGAGCTCGCCCGCCTATGCCACGCTCCGGACGATGAAGGAAGACGCCCGGATCCGCTTCACGGCGACCCCGATCGAGCTCTTCGCCGGCGCGCGGCACTATCCGAAGCTCGCTCGGATCGCGGCCCGGATCGTCTCGATCGAGTTGATCCCCTAGGGTAGACGCGCACGACTGCGGTCGACCGCAGTCGCGGCCGGCTACGCGTGATCGCCTGTAGACGCGCCCGACTGCGCAAGATCTCCGCGCGCAACACCTGGTCGCGTAGACGTCCGCGGCTGCGCACGCCGGCGACCGCAGTCGCGCGCGTCTGCGCCGCCGGCGACGTAGACGTCCGCGGCTGCGCCGTTGCGGTCGGCCGACGTAGACGCGGGCGGCTGCGCTTCGCGATCGCGCGCGCAGTCGTCCGCGTCTGCGGTCGACGTCGCATGCTCGGACAGGATCGCCGCGAGCACCGCGAGCCGCTCGCCGGCCGGGAGCTCGGCATAGTGAGTGCGCCAGCGTTCGGCCTTGCGCTTGATGCGCTGGCGTTCGGTCCGATCGCGGCCGGCGAAGGTCGCCCAATGCGCGGCGGCGAGCTCGAAATTGAACCAGAGCTTTTCCGTGCGCGGCCCGCCGCGCGTCATGCCTTGGAGCTCGATCGAGCGCCAGGTCGACAAGTGCGCGTCGTAGAGCTCGGACGGATAGCCCGACAGAATGACGGCCGCGGGCACGCGCTTGAGCGTCTCGATCAGCCGCACGTGATCGGCGTCCGTGNNNGCACATAGGGCGGGTCGGCGTAGATCAGCACGCGCCCGGCGAGCTCGAACGGGAAGCGGTCGAGATACTCGACGACGTCGCCGGTCACGAGCTCGACGTCGCCGCGGCCGCGCGCGGCGAAGGCGGCGATCGGCGCCGGGTCGAGATCGACCCCGATCGAGCGCGCCGCCGGCGGCTTCGCCCGCATGACCACGCCCGACCCGAGAAAAGCTTCGATATACGTGTCGTGCGGCGGCATGGCGGCGACGATCGCCTGATAGACCCCACTCGCCGCCTTCGACCCGAGATAGCCCACTAGACCAGGCTCGACGCCGCGATCGTGAGCTCGCCGCGCATGACGACTTCTTGCCCGCCGCCGCCGGCGAGCTCGACCCGGGCTTCGTGGTAGTAGCGCCCGGCTGGAAGCGCCGCGGTGTCCGCGGCGTCGAGCGTGATCGCGATCGTCCCGGCGCTCGGGCTCGTGATCGAGACGCCGCCGGCGCCGGTCGACTTCGTCACGACGGGCGGCTTGCTGCCCGTCTTCTTCGAGAGCGCCCACGAGATCGCGGCGCCGGTCAGGTCTTGCGGCGTACCATCGGCCGTCGTGACCGTGACGGCGATCACCTTCTTGTCGCCGGCGGAGATCGCGACGTTTTGCCCGTTCTTCATGGTCATGCTCGCTTCAAGGTCGATCGAGGGGGCGAAGGCCGCGGCCAGCTTGATTGCCTCCGGCGCCAGGCTCGCGGCGAGCTCGGCCGCCGGCGCGAAGCTGGCGCGGAGATAGGTCGACGGGTCGAGCTCGACGACGAGCTCGCCGGCGGCGGCGATCGAGAGGGCGCCGAGCGTGATCGTTGCCGAGCCGGCGATCGGCGCCGTCGCGGCCGCGACGAGCGCGACGGTCCCGAGCGGGAGCGAGCTCACTCCGACGATCGGCACCGCGCCCGGCGCGGCGATCGAGACGCCGGCGAGCGCGATCGACGCCGCACCCGCGATCGGCGCCGAGCCCGTGGCCGCGATCGAGACGCTCCCGAGCGCAATCGAGCTCACCCCGGCGATCCGCGCGGCCGCGGTCGCGGCAATCGAAACGCTTCCGAGCGCGATCGACGCCGAGCTCGCGATCGGCACGCTCGCGGCCGCGGCGATCGACACGGTCCCGAGCGCAAGCGGGCTCGAGCCCGCGATCGGCGCCGCGCCTGGCGCCGCGATCGAGACGCCGGCGAGCGTGAGCGCGCTCGCGGCCGCGATCGGTAGCTTGCCGGTCGCCGCGATCGTGAGCGAACCAAGGCTGATCGCGGCGACGCCGGCGAGCGTTTCGAGCGCCAGGCCGCCGACGTCGCCCCGATACCAACGCGCCGGCCCCCAACGCGTATAGCCGTATGTCAGGCGCGCGCCGGCGAACGGCATTCCGTCAGCCTTGGACCAGCGTGAGCGAGCCCGTATAGGTCGTGGCGCCCGTCGCCGGCTTCATGACTTCGAGGAACGCGAGACACGCGTTGTCGAAGACGCGCGGCAAGCCGTCAAAATTCGAATTGATGCCGTCGACCGGGCAAACGACGTTGGCGATCGGACACGGGAGCCAGGCGATCGGATGCCCGATCACGAAGTCGATCGCGCCGGTCGCGACCGCCGCCGAGCATTGCATTTGCGTGAGCGCGAGAATGCCCGAGTCGCCGGTCGCGAGCGGGCAAAAGAACTGCCCGGTCGGCTGGTCGAGACGGTTGATGATGTTGCCCGAGTTTCCCGTGACCGATGGCAGGGTCGCGCCCGTGTTGCCCGACTCGTCGGTGTAGGTGCACACGGTCCAATTGTGGCCGGTCGCCGCGAGCGCGGTTCCCGTTTCGATGAAGAGGAAATTCCCGACCGCCGAGTCGGGTTGTCCCGCGGTCGTGTTCGTGTAGCGCGTGAGCGTGCCCGTGACCGCTTCCGTCGACGTGCTATTCATGGCCTTCAGCACGCCGAAAAGACGGTCGTAGAGAAGAAGCTGATTTTGCAGGGTCGCGAGCGGCGCGGCGCCGACGAAGTGCGTCGTATCGCCGCCGGCGGCGTTGACGAGCGGGAGCGCGCCGGTCGTGCTTTTGTCGAATTGCGTCCCGCCCGGCGCCGCGGCCGCGGCATTGCCGGCCGCCGGCTGCGCGCCGACGCGGAAGAGTGAATTCGTCGCGCCGACGACGCCCGTCGTCCCCACCTTGTTGAAGTGGATTTGTTGGCGCTTCCCGCCCGACGCTTCGGCGAGAAGATCGCTCAACGACGAGAAGCCGGCATGCAGCTTCGACGACAAGGCGACGCGGCGCGACGCGCGGCGGAAGCGGCGCAAGAGATCTTCCGCGCGATCGAGCGCCGACATTTCGAAACCGGCGCGGATCTTGCCGCGGAAGTCGCCGTCGCCGCCGACGACGATATTCCCGGGCACGCCGCGGACGTGGATCGGCGGCCCATACCAGCCGCGCATTGACCGCGACAATTGCTCGACGTTGTCGCGGCCTAGCCAGCGCTCTAGGTGAGTGGCGTGTGTCGTGCTCATGCGTTGGGCGCCGTGAGCGTGAAGCCGGTGACGTTGATCGCCTGGCCCTGCGCGACGTTCGTATTGTCGACCGTCATGTCGCCGCCACCGCCGGTCGCGGTGATCGTGCCTTGCATGTGGCACGTGACGCCGTCGCTCGCGTAGACGCGGAAGTGTCCGAGCGTGCCCGCGTTGTCGGCGCTCGCGTCCGAGACCGGGAGATTGTTGAACGCCTTTTGGCCGCTCGCGGCCGCGGCCGCCCAATCCGAGGCGAGCGCCATCGTCGCGAGCACGGTTCCCGAGTCGCCGGCGGCCGGGTTCGCCGGCGGCGCGCCCGAGCGCAGCTTGAGAACGGCGCTCGTGCCGATTTGCGTCTCGATCGCGTCGAGCATGGCGTTTCGCACGCCGGTCGATAGTTGAAGCGTCATGGTGTGTGTTCTCCCCCCCCTACTCGCTAGCGGACCAGGCTCGGAGCGCCGCCAGGCGCTCCCGAAGCGCCTTCCCCCATCCCGCGAGCGAGAGGGTCACGTCGTTGAGCTCGTCGCGCGTCGTCGCCGTCGCCGGGATCTCGGGCGGCGGAATGTCCACCAGCAACGGCGCCGGCGGCGTCACCTTGACGGTTCGCGTCTGGATCAGCGGCGGCGCCGACGATGTTTCGCACGCCGTCGAGAGTAGCGAGATCGCGAGCATTGACGCCCACGCAAGCGTCCGGAGGTAGCGCGACATGAACGATCCTTTCCTTCCACTGTGTGACCGTCGAGCGGACGGCGGCTTGTCTGGCTTGCTCGTCGACGACGGCGGCTTCCGCCTTCGCCTTTGCGGCTTCGAGCTCGGCGAGCGCCCGAACGTCGTTGGCGTGCACGGCTTCGAGCTCGTGATTCGTCGCGGCGAGGGTCGCGACCTCCGCGCGCGCCTGGTCGCGCTGCGCGACCGTGTGCTCGTACAGGGCGACGGCGCCGGCGATCACGAGAGCGATCACGACGGCGCCGCCGATCTTGAGATAGGCGAGCGGGCTCATTGTGCGGGTCCTCCGGTTGCTGGTGTCGTCCCTTCCGCCTGGCGTTGCTTGCCCTGTAGGAAGCCGGCGGCGCCGATCGCGCCTATGATCGCCGCCGCGCCGGTTCCGAACCCGACCGCGTCGAAGTCCTTCCCGTTGGCGATCACGTGCCAGGCGGCGAGCCCGATATGTCCGCCGAGTATCCCGAGCCCGGCGACGATATGCGCTTCGACGCATGACTCGGCGGAGTCGAGCATTTGACGAAGGAAGATCATGCGACGACGCGGGCGTCCTTCTCCGCCCGGCGCCGCTCGGCGCGGTCGCCGCCGTCGACGCGATCGAGAAGCGCCGCGGAGAGATCGGCGGCGAGCTCGCTCAAGAGCGCCTCAAAGCCCTTGTGGTCGGGCACGTGCAGGCCGATCGCGACCACGTTCCCGCGCGCGTCACGCTCGAACGAGACGCCGATCGGCGGCGAGTAGATCGGGGGGAGCGGCGCGATCCGGGCTTCGAGCGCGACCGGGCGGACCGGGAACGAGCTCACGGGCGGGACCGATTGGAGGGCCCGGCTGATCTCGATCCCGAGCTCGGCGAAGAGCGCGTCGAGTTGGTCGCCCGAGCGGCCGCCGCCGCGCTCGGCGAAGAAGATCTCCGCGATCGGCGCCGGCGCGAGCGGCCCGATCGTCGCCTCGAACGGGCGACGCGACGAGCCGAGCTTGAAGGTCTCGCCGTCGCGGCGATTGGGCGGGCGGGTGCGAACCGCCGGGGTGACGAAGACCGCGCCTTCCACGCTAGGGCACCCCTGCGGCGAGCATGAGCGCCAGGGTCCGCCGGGTCCACCCGCGGCCGTTGCCTGGCCAGGCGGGCGCCTGGACGTCGAAGAGGATGCGTTGGGCCATGAGCTCGACCGCGAGATCGCGGGCGTCCCGGGCGAGCGCGGCGCGCACGGCCGCCAAGGTGACTGGGCCGAAGCCGCCGTCGACCTGGTCGCCCTTGAAGCCGATGGCACGCTGTAGGAGCTTCACGGCGCCGCCGGCGCCGTGCGGCCCGGCGGTGTCGAAGAGCACGAAGGCGAGCCAGGGGGCGAGCGCGGCGAGCTCGTCGCCCCGCACGGGCGTCCAATACTTCCCGATCCAGAAGGCGGCCGCTTCGGGATAGGTCATCGCGAGCAATTGCGCGCGCGTGAGCTCGGGGTGCCGGTTGATCGCGATCCCGAAGACCGTGAGCCCGCCCGGATCGTCCGGGCGTTCGTTGGCGCCGGAGTCAATGACATGGCCGGCGGCGTCGAAGCGCACGCCTTCGCGTTCGAGCACGAAGCGCAGCGCGGCCGCGCGGACGTCGGCGATCGACATGCGCCTAATCCCCCTGCCCGAAGTCGCCGGCGCGCCGGCGCATCAAGCTCGACTCGATCCGATCGAACATCGTTTTGACTTCGGCGATCCCGGCGCGCAGGAAGCCGCATTGCGTCTCGATCGTTTCGCGGATCGCGTCGAAACGCTCTTCGTTCCGCACGCGCTCGACGTTGACCTGACCTTCGAGCTCGCGCTTCGCGCTGGTGATCTTCCCGTCAAGGTCCCGTTGCGCGCCGTCAAGCGACGCTTTGCTCGCAAATTCGCTCCGCATCGCCTCTTTCTCCTTCTCCAACGCCTTTACGCTACATTCGAGGCGCACACCCCAGGCGATTACGCCGACGACAAATGCGCCGGCGCCGATCGCTTCCCCTAGGGTGACGGACTCGAACATCGCGCCTATTCCGGCGCTTCGTCGGGCGGCGGGACGTGCGCGGCGAGCACCGCGAGCGCGAGCCCCTTTTGGACGTCCGTGCGGTCCGTAAAGGTGAGCTCGCCCGTCTCGGCATCCCATGCGATGCCGTCCGCGCTGCCCAACGCCGACGCGCGGAGCTCGTCGGCGAACGTCGGTCCGATACGCTTGACCATGGTCACCCCCTCACGTTGCAGACTGCGAGCACGTTCCAAGTCCCCGTGCCCGAGCCGACCGAACCGAAGGGCGAGATCGTGTGGAGCCCTTCGGTCAAAAGCTGATTTGCCGTCGCGACCGCGGTCACGAGCGCGCCGCCGGCGGTCGACGTCGAGCGCGAGTTGTTGCCGCTCGTCGCCGTCGACCCGTCGATACCGACATATGTCGAGCATGTCGTGACGCTGTTGTTCGCGGCGTCGCCGTTGACCATCACGGTCACGGCGTCGTCGGCATACGTGAGGATCGGCACGCGCGCGGCGGTCGCCAATTCCGTTGGCGACCCCGAAGCCGTGTTCGCGCTGCTCGTGCCCGTGCCGGAAATCGGGATGTTGCTGCGCGCGGCCTTGAACCAATTGATGAGGCCCGCCGTCGTCGCCGGCTGAAACTGCCCCGAGCCATTGGTGCGGCACTTGCCGATGTAAGAGCGATTGCTGTCGGGGACACCGCCGTTGTTGCGGACCTCGACGCCAACGTTGCCGGGCGTGTCGTCGGTCCGATGCGTTCCGCCGCCCGCGTCGACGTAATAGGACGGCGTCAGCACGCCGGCAACGACCTTTAGATAGATGTCGTTGACCGAGCTGTTCGCCAGGTTTTGGGCGGCGACGCCCCCGACTTCGACGCCCGTGTTCGCGATCACGAGTCCCGTCGTCGGGACCGGATAAAGCGCACCGGCGACGCGGATCGCGTTGCTTCCCGGGAGCGGGAAAATCGTTAGCGCCGTCGTGCTCGTGTAAACGATCTTGACCGGCCCTTCGACCAGGACCGGGTTGATCGCGCTCGTGATCTGAACGCGCGTCCCGTCGTAGGTTCCTTCGACTTCCATCCCGGCGACGAGCTCGCCGCCGATCAGCGCGACCGCGCCGAGCTTGGTCAACGCCTTGTTGCCGAGCGTGTTGACATTGATCGTCGACGCACCCGTGTTCGCGTTCGCGATCTTGATCCGGATCTTCATGCCGTCGACGTAGGCGGCCGGCGCCGGCGACAACGTGCAGGCGTAGGCGTTCGCCGACCCCGTATCGGCGGCGTAAGACGGCAGGCTGTCGCGGACGATCGCCTTCACGGCATCGCGGATTTGCGTGAAGGTGTTCTTCGCGAGCGTGAGCCCCGCCGCGGTGACGAGGTTGCAGAGCTCTTCTTGGACCATGTTCGCCCAATCGGGCGTGACGATCGTCGCGCCTTGACCGGCGAGCGGGTTTCCCTCCGTGAAGTAGCCGGGGGTCCCAGCGGCGCCGGGCGTGGGCAGAGAGACGGCGGCGGTCGGATCATCGATACGGAACATGGTCGAGACTCTCCCCGAGCTAAGGCGCGTAGGCGAAAAGGACGTGTGTCTGTGCCGGCTTGAGCCGGCCGATCAGGCATTCGAGCGCTTCGTTTCCCCACGAGCGAAGGGGATCGCCGACCGCGTTCCGACCGACACGGAAATAGCGCACGGTTACCTCGGGCGCGTTGACGCGCCAGGCGAAGCGCCATTTCGCGGTGTAAAGGTGATCGCAGACCCGATTGATCCCGACGCGAAACGGTCGGAATTCGTCGATCGTGATCGCGTAGCCGATCGCATTCGCGGTCGCGATGAAATAGGCCCGGCTCTGTCCGCCGAGCCCCGAGATCCGCGCGAGCAACGCCAAGCGACGTTGCTCAAGCGTTTGTTGCTGCGGCGCGCAGGGATCGGGCAAGCCGAAGGCGCGCTCGAAGTCGCTCAAGAGCTCGGACGCCTGCGCGGGGTCCGACTCGACTTCCGACAAATCGCCCGCGCGCGCGTGCAGCGCGGCGACTTCGTCGGCGACGCCGCCCCAAAAGCGGGTCAAGGTCGCGTCGAGATCGCGCGGCCAGGCCGCGCCCGTGGGCAACAAGCGTTGGATCGCGCCCAGGAAGTCGGCGGCCCCGAGCTCGGCGAGCGCGTTCCTAGACATAGGTGATCGTCCCCGGGATGAAGATGTGACCGGCCGTTGCCGTCTGGTCCGTCGTCGGGGATGTGACGTAGTGATACTCGACGCCGGTCGACTCGCTGATCGCTTCGTCGATATCCGAGAAAGCGACCATGCCGCCGGGCTCCGCGACGCGCTGCAACAAGGCCGCGAACGCGGTCGCGATGGCGGCCCGCGTGTCCGCGGTGTCGGGCTGCAAGCCCTGGATCGTGAGGTTGAGCGCGGTCGCGACCGGCGCGAAGGCGAGGAAGTCGGCGGTCACCGGCCGGCGCGCGTCGATATAGGCTTGAACCGCAGCGACGTCGCCCGAGAGCGGGATGATATTCAAGCGCCCGTCCATGACGAAGGCGACGTCGACGGTCCCGATCCCGCGGTGAAGCGGATAGGCCCAAGCCCGCGTGACGCCCGGAACTTCGAGCGCCCATGCGACATAGTCTTCCGCATCGCCACCCTGCGGCGGCTGGCGGATGCGGACCAGGAGGCGAGCGCGGAAATTGTCGTCGCTTTCGACGTCGGCGCCGCCCGTCAGGCCGCCCACGGCGACGACGGCATTCGGTTGAACGCCCGCGATGGCGGTCGAGAGGGCGAGCGCCGCGCCCGCGTCCGTGTTGCCCGCGGCGGCGCCGATGACGGCTTCGACCGCGACGGTCGCGGTCCCGCTCGCGATCGACGCCGGCGCTTGGGTCGCGAATTGGACGCCGTCGCTCCGCTGGACGAGCGACCCGCTCGGGATCGGCGTGCCGTTCGTGCCCGAGAAGGTCACATTCCCGGCGGCCGTCGTGGCGCCGAGTCGCGACAGTCCCCAAATCGACGCCCACCGTTCGAGATAGGCGGCTTCCGCCGAGTCGGGCATGAGCACCGCTTCGACCATCCATTCGAGATAGCCGTATTGCAGGTGCGTCATTGCCGCGAGCACGTCGGCGGTCACCGTCACGTTCGAGCGGCGAAGCGTCGGGTCGACCCCCTGAAGGCGCGCAGCGAACGCCGCGCGCGCGCTTTGGCGGAGCGACGACAGGGTCGGGCGATTGAACGGCATGGGCGGCGCGAGCTCCTAAGCGGCGCGCGGGTACAAGCCCGCGGCGGTCTGGTTCCAAAGAAGCTGGTAATTGTCGTTGGCCGCGCCGCGGTCTGACCCGGCGCGCGAGACCGTGACGGAGATCGCCATGAAGCCGATTCCCTGCCACTGGCATTGAACCGTCACGGCGCCGGCGATGCCGTCGTCGATCAGCCATTGAAGCGCTTCTTCGCAATACTCGCGGGCGCGCGCCAAGGTCTCGTTTGTCTGCTTCGCGCGCGCGAGCAACCACAGCCGCGAGCCGATCAGGTCGCGCTCTTCGGTCACGATCGGCGCGTCGAGCGCGAGATCGCCCCACCATCCGCGCCGGTCGCCGTCATCGGACGGAAGCGCGTCGTCTGCATTGGCGAGCCGATCGGTGAAGAGCGAAACGATAACCGCGCTCAGCAATGTGGAGTCGGTCGCGAGATCGTTGCTCCCGAGCACCCAATCGGCCCGCCAATTCGCATTGTCCCATGTGGTCGCGAAGTCCATGTCAAATCGCCTTGACGTGAGTCGACGTCGCTTGAACCGTGCCGCCGGCGCCGCCGATCACGGGGTCGCCGTCGAGCACGACCTTTTTCCCGCCGGCGGTGCCGCCGAGGATCACGTCGGCGGAGTCGATGCGCGCATGCGCCGCGGTGACTTTCGCGGTGCCCGTCGTGGTCACGGTCACGTCGCCTGAGCCCGTGTTGATCGTGATCGGCCCGTTTCCCGTGTTGACCACGATCGGGATATCGACCGTGGTCACTTCGAGGCGATCTTCGCGGAAGACGACTTGAGATTGCCGCGCGTCGCGCAAGCCGAATTCGGTCGCGGCCAGGTCGGGGATGCGGAGCGACGAGTCGTCGGCGCCGATCGCGACCAGGTGATCGCGTGTCGCGCCGATTTGGAAGACCAGCACGTCGCCGGCGCCCGGAACCGCGCTCATGCCGTAGGGAAGCAAGAGCTCGACTTTGTTCGCGGTCTCGCCCGCCAACATGGTCAATTGCAGCAACGTCCGCGGCTTGTTGGGCAGCAACAACGCCGCCGCCGTGACGCGGCCGCGCGTGATCGCGTTTGCGATGGCGGCCCAGAGGGCGGCGGCGGTCAATGTATCCCCCGCACGTCGTTCCAGACGTCGCCGGTCCCCTTGCCCTTCTTGAGCTTCACCGATCCCGGGTCGGGCGTGTATGCCTCGACGGGCCCGAGGATCAAATCGGCCGTCCGCCCGTGCTTGTCCGAGATCGAGAAGCTCACGCCGGCGATCAAGAGCTCGCGGTCGAGTTGCAACCACGCGCTCTTGACCGGGATGATTTGATTGATCGCCCATAAGCGCCCGTCCGGCTGGCGCCAGCCGCGGACGCTGATATGGGCTTCGATCGACCGCGCCGCGAAGAAGACCGCTTGCCAGCGCGCGCGAAGCTGCGCGCCGGCGAGATCGAGCGCGCTTTCGGCCATCGACATATGCGGCCGATAGCGCGGGCAACCCGGGTCGAATGCTTGCGCCTTTATTTGCGTGCCGACCTGGTCGCCCCATTCCTCCGAGACGGCGTGTTGCGACCGGACGGTGTAGACGGAAAAGCGCTTGTTGGCGGTAAGCCGGGCGTGGGCTTTGTAGATGTTCTCGCCCTGGACGAGCGAGCCCGCAGCGCGGTCCGAGCCAGCGCGGGTAAGGACGAGATTGCCCCGCGCGTCATCGCACGCCAGAACGCCGCGCAAGCGGCACAACCGTTCGAGGAACGCAAAGCCGGTCTCCGTTCGTTGAAGCTGCACGTCGGGGAACGGCGCGCCGACGTCGGTCTCGACGACGACGCTCACGCCGAACGGCGCCGCGACGGCGCGCGCAATCGCGTCGAGCTTGTAGCCGTTGAACTGCCCGCCCTCGATCTCGGGCGTACAGTCGATCAGGTCTTCGGTTTTCGAGCGGCCGGCGATTTGGACGCCGTGTTGCTCGGCGTCGAAGCTCGGAAGGTAGGCGTCGACGTAGCCGGTCATGACGGGATCGTCACCGATCCGGATCTCGCCGTTGTTGAAGGGCTGGATTTGCCAAGGGTCCTTCTGGCCCGCCCACTTCTCGGAGACCTCGAAGTGAAAGTCGGTCGCGGCGCGGTCGATCGCGCGCGTCACGCGCGCACCCGTCCAACCGCCGTAGACGCGATTACCGATCAAGAGGGTCATGTCGTCGGCGGCGGTCATGCCGACAACGCCTTCCCGCTGATCGGCATGAAAGCCGGATGCGGATTGCGGTTTTGTGCGACGAGCTCGTCGCCGCGGCCGGCGGTCTGATAGAGCCGTTGCGACAAGGTGAGCGACGGCAACGACGCGCCGGTCGCATAGACCATGAGCCCCGGCGCCGCGAGCGCGCGCGCCGTGAGATCGAGCGAGACGGCCGAATAGACCTGGTCCCAAAGGGTGAAGAGCTCGTCTTGACCCGCGTCGCCGGCGGCGAGCGATTGGGCGTCGATCGCCGCGGTGATCGCGTCACGCGCCGCCAGCGCCGCGTCGGCGCTGGTGAAGTCGGTTTCCGCGTAGACCTGGACCGCCGACAGGATCGCCGCGCCCTGCACGAGCGCGACGAAGGCGGCTTGGTTCTGTGCCTGCTGGGCATGCGCGAGCGTCACGCTCGGAACGGCGGCGAGATCACTTCCCCACGAGCCGAAGCCGACGAGCCCGAAGCTCGTATCGGCGCGGTAGGACGGGCCAGGGCGGGCGCCGCGCGACGTCGTCGACGTCGGCTCGCGATCGTCATCGTCGCTCGGGAACGCGGCCGCGACGGCGGCCGCGATGGCGGGGAAGAACGACAGGACCGAACCGCCGAGCGCGTCGACGTCGAGCGCGAGCGTCGGGCCGCCGCTCACGATCGAGCTCAAGATCGTCGTCGCGACGCTCAAGTCGGCGCCCGAGATCCCGAGCAAACCCGCGGCGTCGTCGGCGAAGCCGTGCACGAGCTCGCCGGCGGCCGCCTGGACGAAGTTGGGCGCGGTGACCGTGAGATAGAGGTTTGCGAACGTGCGCCCGAGCGTCGAGAGGCCGCTTCCGGCGACGTTGAACGCGTTGGCTTGCGTGTCGATCGTGTTCGGAACCGTCTTTTCGGCGGTCTCGACGAAGATCATGTCGAAGATCGCCATCCCGCCTTCGCGTTGCGTCTGGCGCACGCGGAACGATTGGCAGAAGCACGGGATTCGGATCAGCCCGAAATGCGGATGGACGAGTTGACCGGGCGTATCGTGATTTTGGATCGCCTCGATCAGCGCGTTACGCTGATCCATGTAGTCGGGCCCGATCACATAGCCCGTGATCGGATAGTGACGGATGCGGCGCCCGAGATCCTCGACGAAGGGCTTGTCGCGGTTCGGGAACTCGAAGACCGCCAGGCGCCGGCCGCCCTCGAAGCCGGTCTCGCTCCACTTGAACGGCACGCCGCGGAAGGACGCTTCGCGGAGCCGCGTCTTCCACGCCGGCGCCGGCGGGAGCGTGCCGCCGAAGTCGATCGACGAGATCAGCGGGAGGTTGTTGAGGATGCTCACGGCGGCGCGCCCCTAGAAGCCCGACGCCATGCCGGGAAGGTTATAGCCGACGTCGAGCTCGGGCGGCGCGATCCCCGTCCCCGAGCTCGTCGCGTCGACGCGCGTCCCGGCCGGCGCGCCCTCGATCTCGACCTTGACCTTGACTTCGCCGCTCGGCGCCGGCGCGGCGCGCTGCTGGGGCAGGTACAGGGGCGGCGGGAGCTCGCGGGCCAAGGGCAGGCGATCGGCCGCGCTCGGCGGCGCGCCCGGGGCGGTCTGGCGCAAGATCTCCGCCGCGCGGTTGTCGTTGACCGGCGCGGGGATCGTCACGCCACGAAGCGCGAGCTCGGGCAGGTTGACCCGGTTCGCGGCCATGCCGGCGGTGATGGCGGCGCCCGGTTGCGCCGGCGCGCCGCCCATGAGTTGCGACAGGCGGCCGCCGGTCTGGCGACCAATCCACGTGAAGGCGTCCTTGATCGCGTCGACGATCGGCTTGATCCGGTTCGTCCAGTACTCGGAAAACGCGTCGGCGATGTTCGCCCAAAGGCGCTTGAACCATTCCGAGATCGGGCCCCAATTGTCGTAGATCAGATATGCCGCGCCGGCGAGCGCCGCGACGATGCCGATAAACCAGCCGATCGGGGTCGCGAGAAGCGCGGCGCCGAGCGAGACGAGCGCGGTCCCGACCGTGGTAATCGCCGTCACGAGCGGCGCGAGCGCCGTCGCGACGAGCACGAGCAACACGGTCTTGAGCCCGCCGACCGCGGCGACCAGGTCGCGGAGCCAGGTCGCCCACGACTTCGTTTGCTCGATCACTTGCGACCAATCGACTTGCTGCGCCAGGTCGCGGAGCTCGACGACGATCTTCTTCACCGCGTCGGCGACGTCTTCGCTGATCGTCACCAGCCATTCGGACACCGCAACCACGATCGGTTGCAGGACCGGCATGATCGCCTTGGAGATCGACTTGAAGACGCCGCCGGCGGCGAGCTCTAGATCTTTCCAAGCCTCATAGAAGTCCTTCGCCGCCTTGACGCCCTCTTGCGTGACGACGCCGCGGAAATGCCGGAAGCGGCGCGCGAACTCGTCGAGCTTGTGTCGACCGCCTTCGAGCATGGGAATGAGATCGGCGCCCGCCTTGCCGAAGAGCGCCATCGCCATCCGGGTCCGAAGCGTCGGGTCTTCGTTCTTCGCGAAGCCTTCCGCGATCTCGGGCAGGATATCGGCGACGTCGCGCATATGCCCGCGCGCGTCCTTGAGATTGATCCCGAGGTGACGCATGAGCGCGGCGACGCTCTTGTTCTTCCCGACTGCGGCTTCGCCGAGATTTTTGTTGAGGCGGACGACCGCCTTGTCGAGCACTTCCGCATCGGTGCCCGAGCGCTGCGCGGCGTAGTGCCAGACCGCGAGCGTGTTCGCCGAGATCCCGGTCTTCACGCTCAGGTCATAGAGCTTGGCGCCGGCTTCCGCCGCCTTGACCGTCATCGCGACCAGGCCCCCTATACTCGCGCTGATCGCGAGCGCTTCGAGCGGGCCAAGGATGCGCGTCGCCTGGTGAAAGATGCCTTCGAGGCTATGCGCGACGCCGTGCGCCTTCGCCTTCAAGCGATCGAGCCCGACGTGTTCGCCGAGCCCGCGAAGGTGTTCCGCCGTGTTCTTGAGCGGCGCCGTGAGCCCCTCGATCCGGCGCGCGATCGAGCGAAGGGGCGCCGTCGCCTTGTCGACGACGGCGATGATCGCTTCGAAGGTCTCTTTGATCGCCATGCTCTAGCGCCCGCCCCGCATCGCGTCGGCTTCCGCCTTGCTGATTCGGTGCGCGTGTTCGAGCGCGTCGATCAATTCGTCGATCGTCATGTCGAAGACCGTGTCTAGGCTTCCCCAGAACCGGGCCGCGTCGTAGAACCGCGCGACGATTTCAGGCCCGATTGACCGAAAAAACTTGTGACCGCCCCCATGACCTCGACCCAATCCGCGGCCGAAAGCTGGTCGACGGACGACAAGGGGACGCCGGCGAGCTCGACGACGTAGCGCGAGATCACCTTCGCGTCGAAGCGCGTCTCGGTGTCGCCGCCAACGCTGGCCATCGCGAACGGGAAACCGATCACGCGGATATCCTTGCCCAAGGGCGGGCGAAGGGTGAGCGCGTGCACTTCCTCGCCGTGCGCCTGGATCGGCGTGGTGAGCTCGACCGTGGCCGGCTGCGCGCGGGACGGCGCCGCCGGCGCCGCCCCCTCGCCCTGAGTGTCCGCGCCGCTCACAGCGACAGACTCTCGCGGCACTCGACGCCCTCGAACTTGACCGTCACCTTGCCGTCGACGGCGTCGAGCTTGGCGTCGCCCGCGAACCAGGCGTTACGCAGGACGTAGACCTTGCCATTCGCGAGCTCGGCGGTGATCGTCGAGTCGCGAACGTCTTCGAGATCCTTGATCGACAAGAGACCGCGATCGGTGATCTCGCCTTCGATCGAGGGGACCTTCGCGGTCTCCTTGTAGCCGTGCACGCCGTCGACGCCGGCGATCCCCTCTTTCGTGAAGGAAAGCGGCTCCACGGAAAACGATCCGCGGAGCGAGTATTGCACGCCGTCGCGCTTGAAGAAGCAAACGCCGGCGATCCGTTCGGCTGGCATCGTAGGGAACTCCCCTCAGTGTTGAGACGTGGGCGGCGCCGAGCGCGCCTAGTTGGCGGACGCGCTCGGGACCTTGAGCCGGAATTGATCGAGAACCGCGATGATCCGGAGCCCGTTGACGAGATACGGATCGAAGAGCACGTCGAGCCGCGACGGGTCCCTCGCGTTGAGTTGGACGATCAAGCCCTTCTCGAAGTCGGGCCCGTCCTGCACGAGACCAAGGTCGATCATCGCGGCGTACTGCGCGATGAGCTCGGCGCGGAAGCTCTTCGGCGTGACGACGCTCGCGGCGGCGTTCGCGCTGCCGAAGTTGGTCCCGTCCGCGACCAGCTTGCAGCGCGCGAACTTCTGAGTGACCGCCGCCTTCAACGTCCGTTGGATCGCCATGAGGGTAAAGAGCGTCTCGCAGTCGAGATAGCTCTGATCCGGCTGCCCGAACTTGTTGAGTTGGTAGGTCGTGACCGCGCGCAGGACGGACACGGCGCCCGCCTGGTCGTACTGGAAGAGCGCGACGCCGGCCGACAAGAGCGACTGTTGGTTGCTCTTCGTGAAGCGCGCGCTCTGCGCCGGCGCCAGGATGCCAGGGAGCGTGATCGTCTGTAGCGGTCGGGCGGGATCGGCGCGCAGCGCGACCGCACACGCGCCCGCCGCGGCCGCGGCGACGCGCCAGGGCGACGCCGGCGCCGACTCGTAGCCGAACACGGTCACGTGCGGGTCGTTGCGCGACGCGCCGAAGGTCAGCAGGTTCGCCGCCGAGTCCATCTTCGCGGAGAAGACGTGACCGTAGACCTGGCGCAACCACGACCAGCGCCCGGACGCGTCGCCCATGAGCGTCCCGATCGAGTTGAGCGACCCGGCCGCCGTGTAGGGCAGGCCGATGAAGTCATAGAGATTGTCGCCGAGGATCGCGTCGAGCGTCGCGAGGCTCGGATCGGTGCCGCCGCCCGAGAAGGCGGTGATCGCGAGCGTCACGCCGGCCGGGGTCGCCTCGCCGCCGAGCACGCCGTAATAATTCAGGCGTGCATCGAGCTGGTTCCCGATCGTGCCCTTGTTGACCGCCGTCAAGGTGACGACGTTCGTCGCGACGCCGGCAGTCACCGGGAGCCCGGTCGCCGCGGCGATGGCGGCGCCGATCGCGGTCGCGATCGAGTTTTGCGCCTGGCCGGCGGTGACCGGGACCGCGATCGGCGTCCCGTCGATATAGAGCGAGATCGTCCCCGCGGCGGTCGACGGGCCCGTGACCGTGATCGTCGCGGTCGCGGCGGCGCCGGCGCCGTCGTCGGCGAGCGGGAGCGCCCAAAGCTCGCCGAACGGATCGGCGAGCCGATACGCCTTGACCATCTGCGCGAGCATGGACGTCGCGCCGAAGAGCCCGACCGCCTGGTCGGCGGTCGTGATGAGCACGGGGACCGCCGGTTGCGCGGTCACGGTCTGGCCGATCAAGAGCGAGCGCTGATTTGCCTGCTGATTGACGCCCGCTTGCGAGTTGTCCGTCTCGAACCACATGAGCGGAATTCGCAGGTTCTGCGGGATGCTCGAAAAGCTGATCTGCGGAGGCATGGTGCGGTCTCTCCTTGCGCTAGACGTCGACGTTGATCTTCCCGCCGATCTCGATCCGCCCATCGGGGCCCGATGTGCGCGGCGACGGTCTCGGCGAGTAGGGGAAGGGCGGCGAATAGGTTCCGGTCGGGTCGTAGCGATTGCCCGCGTCGGTGAAGATATCCGCGCCCGTGAAGTCGGTTTCGAAGGTCGCCTCGTACTCTTCGCGATCCTTGCCGGCGATCATCACCGCGAGGCGGGCCACGTGGCGGTTGCCGTCGACGCGATACTCGACTTGCGTGTCGAGCTCGGCGATCGACGAGAAGAACGCGACGAAGGTCACGCTCCGCAAGAGCGCGTCCTTGATTTGGGTTTCGACCTGGTCGAGATCGGCGTCGAGCTTTTCGAGATCGGCGTTCTCGAGCCGGGCTTCGATCACGAGCCGCGTCGTCACGTCGAAAGCGGGGTTCGTGCCGCCCTTGGCGATGCCGACCCCGCGCGTGTGGAAGATGTAGACGAGAAGCGTCGCCGGCGCGGGCTCGTCGCGGCCGGCTGGAACCGCGCGGTCGCGGCTCGGATAGACGCGGTCTTCCGCAATGGTGTTCGCCGCCTTCAAGGCGGCGACGGCGACGGCGCGAAGGGTCGAGCGGTCGGGCATCATCAGTCGCTCACCCGTTGGAGCACGAGCTTTGCCCAGCCGTGCCCGTCCGGATTGACGTCAATCACGCGATAGATCACGCCGCGGATCGGCCCGACCTGGTCGCCGTCGTCGCCGTCCGCGAAGGGTTGATGATCGGCGGGGAATTGCGCCAGGCGCACGCCTAAGACGGGGTGCGTCGTCGAGACCGGCGCGCCTTCCTCGAAGCTTTCGGTCACGTGGGCGTCGTCGAAGACGCCGTCGACATAGAAGACGGGCGAGCCGTCCGCCGGCTGGTACGCGATCGCGGGCGTACCAGGCGCGGCGGACGGCTCCCCGAAGACGGCGATCGCCGGCTTCAACACGAGCTCGTCGAAGTCGATCGCCATGCGGGCGCTACTCCGCGGCCGGATCGGCGGGCGCGTTCGAGATCGGCGAGCCCGAGACGCCGCCGACGACGTCGACGCCGGGGATCGGGGTCCGATCGTCCGGGTCCTGCGCGACGTTGAGCGCCTTGAACTGCTCGGCCTCGGCCCGGGTCACCTTCACGATCGACCCGGGCGGGTACGCCGTGGCGCCAGGCGCGGCGTAGAACGTCGCCCGAGCGCGGATCTCGACGATCTCGTTCGGGTCCTTCTTCGCGGCCGCGGCGGGAGCCTGGTCGCCGGCGGGCGCCTGGTCGAGCTCGCTCGACCCGCCCGAGCTCGACGAGCCGCCGCGGCCCGGCGCCGCCGACAAGGCCGCAACCGCGACCATGCCGGCGAGGGAACCATGAAGCCCCCTCATTAGAGCACCGCGTCGCAGACGGTCGACGCGAGCGCCGCGTTGACCCGCGACGGGATCACGAGCGGCGCCGACTGCATCATGACCCAGCGTTGCGCCGGGTCCTTCGTGGTCCAGGACTTCGGGGCGTAGGGCATGGCCCCATAGTTGAAGTCCGGGTCCATGATGGCGCCGAAAGCGCGCGTGCCCATGAGCTCGGCGGAGCTCATGACGACGGTCCCGTCGGGGAGAATGCGCTTCTCGGTCTCGTCGGCGGGGTCGACGTACCAGTCGTTGTGGAGCCAGAGCCGATAGGTTCCCCACACGCCCTTGAAGATCACCCCCTTCTTGACGCCGCCGCCGAAGTCGATCTCGGAGTCGCCCGAGCGCGGGAACCAAATCGAGTCCTTCACGCTCTGATCGTTCCGGAAGTGCTTCCACGGGGTCGGCGTGAAGACGATGTCAGTCGGCGCCGCGCCGCTCTTCTTGAGGATCGTGACGGCGTAGCCGTCGAGATCGTTCGCCGGCGAAATGTTCGCCTGGCCCCAGCGGTTGCCGCCGGCGAGCACGACCGTCAACGCGGCGTCGCGCCGGAAGTCGATCACCGTGTCGGGGAAGCCGTCGCCCTTGACCGTGATCGAGCCCGCGAGAAGCGCTTGCGCCGCCATCCATTCGAGGCGGCGTTGGATCATGTCGACCTGATCCGCCATCTCGAAATTGAGGTTCGCTTCCATGCGCTCCGCGGCGCTCATTTCGCCGCCGATGCGCTCGCCGAGCGCGCGGCGAACCGGCCGGCGCAGGTCGGGCGCGCGCTTGTCCTTGATGTAGGGCGGCGAGAAGGTGTTGCTCGTGACGCGACGCCCCTCGACGATCTTCCCCTCGACGAGCGGCGAGCAAAACGGCGCCAGGCGCCGCTTGCCGACGTCGACGTCGATCGTCACGAATTCGGTGTCCGACGTGACGATGTTCGGGAAGAACGTGTCGAGTAGGAACTGACTGGCCGTCTTGAGGTTCGGCACGACCCGAATCAAGACGTTGGTGTCGAAGATATCCACGGGTGACTCCTGCTTTCGAGTTGTCTGATCCGCGGGCCCGGCGCGCTCGCTACCGGGCCCGCGCGTGTGCGCGCCAGGCGGCCGCGGGCTAGCTGGGGTCCGCCGCCGGGAGCGCCGTCTTGAGGTAGATCGACAGGGCGCGGAGTGCGTCCTTCACGGCGGCCGCGGTGATTCCCGCGCCGAACGTCATCGCGCCGGAATTGAACTCGCCGGCGAAGTAGGCGCCCACGATCTTGTCCGCGCTCGTCGCATCGACCGTGTCGGCAGCGATGGCGGCGGGATACTGAGTCCCGTCGATCGCGGCCGCGGTGCACACCTTGAACTTTCCCGAGCCGGCGGCGACCGTGACGTCGAAGCCGTCGCCGAGCGCGAAATCGGTGCCGACGTCGGCGAGAACGAACTTGATCTTGTCATCGAAGGTCGCGCCGACGACGACTTGCCCGAGCGACTCGCCGCTCGGGTCCTTGACCTCGAAGGTGCCCGAGTTGGACGCGATGGCGATGCACCGCACGGTGTAGACGCCTTGCTCGGCGTTCGCGCGCACGGGATTCGACACGTCGAGCGTCAGCGTGCCGCCGCCCGTGTTGCCGCCCGCCTTCGCCGCCGAGCTCGCGGTGCCGAGCGTCGCCTTGCCGAGCAAGGTCCCGCGGGCAACGACGCCCTGGCCCGAGACGATCGTGACATTGTCGCTCACGACCTGGTGACCGCCCGCGATCAGGCTGTCGGGGACATAGTCCGTCGTCGTCGACGTCGGGACTGACGGATTGTCGTTTACGGTGCTCATAGTTGCTTGGTCCCTTTCTCGTGTGTGTGGTGTGGGGTTGACGCTACTTGCGACCCGGCCGCGCCTTCTCACCGGCGGCGACGATGCGGGCGGCGATCCTGTCCGCCTCGCCCTTGTCGTCGGCGCTCGGGCCGCCGGTCGGGCCCGGGCTCGGGTTGCGGACGGTCGACATGAGGCGACCGAAGTCGTCGCCGGCGCCGGCGCTCTGCGGCGACGCCGCGAGGATCTCGACGGCCGCTTTCGCGCTCAGCGTCGTCGTGAAGGCGAGCTTCGCGGCGAGCTCGACGCGGCCGGCGGCGTGCTCGGACCCGAAGATGCTTGCGCACCGCGCACGCTCGCGCGCGCGGCCCTGGCGCGTGGCGCGGCGGGCGACGCCCTGCTCGCGCTCACCCTTGGGCGCGAAGTCCTCGTCGTCCTCGTCGTCCTCGTCGTCGTCCTCGTCGTCGTCGTCTTCGCGGCGACGCATGTCCTCGTCGTCGTCCTCGCCCTCGCCCTTCTCGGGCTTCGCCGCGGCGTCGGCTTCGGGCTCGTCGTCGCCCTCGCCCTTCTCCGTCTTGTCGTCCTTCTCGCCCTTCGGCGCGGCGGTCTCCGCCTTCGGCGCGTTCGCCGGCGCGGTCGCGATAGCCGCGCGCGCAGCGCCGCCCATCAAGTGGGCGAACGAAACACCGCGGGCCAGGTCTCGAAGCTTCACGTCTCGTCTCCTTGCGTTGTGGGCTTGCCTGCCCGGGGGTTACTTCGTGAGCTCGGCGATCAGCGCCGCGAAGGCGACGTCGGGCGCCAAGACGGCGTCCGCGAGACCTTCGGCGACACCCTTCTCGCCGCGAAAAATGCCGGCTTCCTGCGCGCGGACCTTCGCAGCGTCGAGCTTGCGATTGCGCGCGACGGTCTCGACGAAGAGCTCGCCGCACGCGTCGATATCCGCCTGAAAGCGCGTGAGCGCTTCCGGCGAAAGCGGGATCTCGGCGGCGCCGTCCGCCTTGCGCGCGCCGAATTGGATCATCGTGACCGTGATTCCCGCGGCGTCGAGCGCGCGCGAAAAGTCGACGTGCATGCAAATGCATCCGATCGAGCCGGTTCCACCCGTGCGCGGCACGATGATCCGATCGGTCGCGCTCGCAATCGCGTAGGCGGCCGAATACGCGGTCTCCGACAGGATCGACCACATGGGCTTAGGACCGCGCGCGGCGAAGATCACGTCCGAGAGATCCATGCACCCGGCGACTTCGCCGCCCGGGCTGTCGATATCGAAGACGATCGCCTTCACTTCGGGATCGTCGAGCGCGCAAAACAGATTGGCGCGGATGCCGTCATACCCCGTCATGCCGCTATACGGCCGAAGCGAGCCGAGCTTGTGCACGAGCAAGCCTTCGACGGGGATCAGCGCGACGCCGTTGACGACGTCGTAAGGCCGCTCGCGCGCCGGCTCTTCGCCGAACAACCCCGCATAAGCGGCGTCGTGCAAGGCGAGCTCGCGCCCGTCGACGCGGACCATGCGGGTTACCCCGAGCCGCTCGGCGAGTGCGGCGACGACGACTTCCGCCTTCTCGGGGCGGACGGCGAGCGGCACGTTGAAAAGCCGTTGCGCCAGATGCGGGAAGCGGTTCATTGCACGGTCTCCGGTTTCGGCGGGAGCGCATCGGCGCCGGCGGCGTCCGGCTCGCCGGCGCCCGTCCATTTCGGAAGCGGTATATCGAGCTCTTTGAAGCGCTCGATCTCGATCGCGCGTTGTTCGAGCACTTCTTCCCAATCAAGCCCTTGCTCGGCGCACTCTTGTTCGAGCGTCGACAAGCCCGCGTCCATGCCGAGCACCGCGCCTTGCTTTTCCTTGACGGGATCGACCCAGCCGCGCGGCGGGCCGATCCAAAAGCACCGCGCGTAAGCGGTGCGAGCTTCGAGGAAGCGCGGCGCGCCGGCGGGAAGCGGGAGCTCGCGGCGCATGACGGCTTCTTCGAGCCAGGCGCCATAGACGGGCGTCGCGAAGCCGACGCCGAAGTCACTCACGCGCCGGCGGAGCGTCTTCCATGCCGTGATCGCGGCCGCGCGCGCGCTGCTGTAGTTCGTCGAGCTCCAATCTTGAGTGAGCTCTTCATAGGTCGTGCCGATCGCCGCCGCGATGTTGCGCAGCAACGCACGCGTAAAGGGCTCGTAGGCGGCGGACGGGCGGTTGGCCGCGACCGCGTTGATCTTCTCGCCCGGGAACAAGATCGGAAGCTTGATATCCCCGAGATGGATCTTCCGCTTGTCGTGGAAGCTCGCGCGCGCGTCCTGGTAGGCGTTCACGGTGCCCGAAGCGCCGAGCGCGTCGGCGACGAGCTCGTGATCGAACGGCGACTCGATATAGGCGCCGTAAAATGAATTCACGATCGCGGCGTCGAGATTGACGGTGTCGTGTTTCGCGATCATGCGCGCGCGCCCGAGCACCGGCGCGAAGATCCCGGCGCCGCCGCGATGCTGCCCGGCGCGGTCCTGGTCGAAGTCGTGCACGACAACCGGGCGACCCCACCAGGTTTCGCGCTCGATCCGTTCCCAAGTGACGGACTCGGCCGCGTTGAACCAATCGCCTTCATGCGCCTTGCGGATGTAGTAGGCGACGGCGGCGCCGTGATCGTCGATCTCGACGCCGCCGCGCATGCGCGCGGTGTCGAATGCAAGCGCGGGGTTCGAGAGGCGATCGGGGTCGATCACTTGCACGGCGGTCGAGTAGCGGGCGCGGCCCGGCGCCATGCGCTCGGGCGCCTGGATCAGCACGGCGAGCGCGTCGTTTTCGATCAGCTTGTGACGGAACGCGAGGCGGAAAATCTGCGACATGGTGAGATTGCGCGACGCGTCGCAGTAGCGCCCGAGATCTTCGCCGTAGGTCCGCCAGAGCGCTTCGGCCGCGCGCGCGAATTCCTTCGCCCATACCGCATCGAATTTCGCATTCGAGGCGAGCGCGAGCGCGCGATAGTCGGGCTTCGCCATGAGGCGGAGATTTGCGCCGACCGTCGCATCGAGGATCTTCGTCACGCCCGAGCTCGCCCACCCGTCATTGCGGACCAGGTCGCGCACGCGCGAGACGATGCGGTCGCGGTAGGGGTTGAGCTCGGAGTCGGGCGACGACAAAAACGGATACCAGCCCGCGACGTGCGCGCCGATCACGTCCGCGGCGTCGTAGGGCACGCCCGAGCGGCCGCCGGCGAGTGACGCGGTCTTCTTCGGCGGGACGGGATGCCCGTCCGGTCCGAGCACGGTCACGGCCGCGGCCACTAGAAGCGCACCCCGAGCGGGCGGCGGCCGCGGCCGATCCCGAGTTGCGCCTTCAAGGCCGCGATATGCGCGACGAGCGCGGGCATGCGCGCCGGCGAGTACGTGACCGACTTCGTCCCGTCGCCCTGCGCGTACATGACGGTTATCGGCTGCGCGCCGACCGCCAGCTTGTGGAGCGCGGCTTGCGCTTCGAGCAACCACGCGCGGAGCGTCGCTTCGTCGACGCCCGCGAGATCGAGGCTGTCAGGATCGGCCATGCGTCAACGACTCCCGATCATGCGAGCATGTCCGCGATTGAGCGCTTCGCGTGCGCGGCCGCGACCACGACGGCCGCCGGCGCGACGGGCTTTTGCCCGGGCGCCGGCGGGAGGGGCGCCGCTTCTGTCGCCCCTGGCGGATGCACGCACACATTCGCGTCCCACGGTGCGCACCAGGGCGGGGGGCGATCCCAATTGATCCGCGCGAGCCCGTGCAAGTGCGCGACGACGTGCGTCCCGACCATGAGATCGAGCGCTTCGTTACGGATGCCCTGGTGAGCCTTCTCCCAACGCCCGGCCGCGTTGCGACGCTCGGCGACCATTTGCTCGAAGAAGGGATGAGGCGCTTCCTTCGCGCGCAGCGCGGCCGGGAAGTGCACATGCCACGGGCCCGCGTCCGCGCGCGCCAATTGGCCGGCGAGATCGTCCTTGAAATGGTTCGGGTTGAACTGCCCGAGCGGGACGGCGCCGGTCCGCGAGACCTTGCGGTCTTTGCGCGCGGTGTCGGGATAGACGACTTGCAAGCGCGGCGCGTTCGGCGTGGCCGCGCCCTTGAACGGCATGGCGCTATAGACGTCGCGCCCGTCGATCTTGCCGAAGAACGTGACGGCGTTCCGGCGCCGATGGCGCGTGAAAGCGTCGTAAGCTTGTTGCGTCGTGCCCGCGAGACCGCCCGAGTCGTACCCGAAGCCGCGGATCGACATGGTTCGCCCCGAGCCGTCGTCGAGCTCGTAGCGCGCCGCGGCGACGATCGCGAAGAGCTTGTCCCAATCTTCCGGCGAGATCTCGGGCTCGGCGGCGATCTTCTGGTGATCGACGACGACGGACTCGCCGCGCTCGCCCCATCCCCTCACGAGAAGCTCGAAGCGGCCCGACTGGACGTCGGCGAACGCCGTGAGGAAGCGCACGAAGGCGGGCACGCGCTTGAGCTTGAGCGTCTCGACCGCGCGCTCGGCCAGGTCGTTCGCGCTGATCGTCCCGACCTTCGCCCGCTTCGGCGCGAACGGGATGCCCTGGTGTTTGACGACGACTTCGCGAAGCCCGTCGTCGTCGCCCGTGAGCTCCGCTTCGCGCTCCGCCTTCACGAGCGCGCGCGCGAGCCCGCCGAGTCCGCCGAAGAGAAACGGCGACATGAGCCCGACGATCCAGAAGCCGGCGGTCGCACGCTTCACGCGCTCGCCCGTCACGGTGCCGTCTTGCGCGATCTCTTGCCCGAGCCCGACCCACTTCCCCGAAGCGTTCATCGTGAGCCGCTCGCGGTCGCTAATCAGCGCGCCGCAAATCGGACACTTCATGTGCGCGGCTTGCTCGATCTCGTCGAGCGTCCCTTCGGTCGGATAGTCGAGCGTCATGACGCGCGACGCGATCGGGCACGGCGACGAATAGGCTGCACAATGCGGGCACGCCCACCACCACACGCGGCGATCGGAATCGGCATACCAAGCCATGATCCCGTCCGTCCAATCCTTGTCGGGATTGAGCCCGCGCGCCTGGTCGGGGTGCGAGATCCCGAGCACCATCGACTCGCGGCCGAACGTCTGGCGGCGAATGTCGACGAGCCCCTTCACGTTCCCGAGATTGCGCGCATAGGCGTCGATCTCGTCGACCACGATGCGCGGCGCGCTCTTGTTGATGAGCGTCGACGGCGCGGCCGCGAGGAATTCGACGGTCATCCCCGCAAAGCGTTTGTAGTGAAGCGAGTCGTCGGCGGGGCGCGGGCCAAGGCGGCGCCTCATGCCGTCGTGCCCGTCGATCATGGGATTGATGCGGCTCTTGACGTAGCTTTCGACGCCCTGGTCGGTCTGCATGTACCAGAGGAAATTTCCTTGATCGGACTCGATCGAGCGTTGAAGCCAATTCTCCGCGACCGTGGTCTTCGCGGACTGCCCGGGCCCGACGATCACTTCGGTCATGAAGTCGAGCGACGTGAGCTCGCGCATGGGCTCGATGAGATACGGCGTGAGATCGTGCGTCCAATTGCCGACGTGACCGCCGCCTTCGTTGAAGAGCTTGCGATGCGCGAGCGCGTGGTCGGCGACGTCGAGCGCGTCGCGCGGTTCGAGCGCGTCGAAGGCGGCGACGATCAGGTCGCGGGGCGAGACGAGCTTTTCGCTAAGCATGCCCGACCGTCGCCGAAAGCAATTGATCCGCCGGCGCCGCCTTCACAGCCTTCACGAGCTCGGCGCGCGCGGTGTTGATCTCGCCGCGGATCTTCTCGACCCATTCTTCGGGCAGGCCGCGCGCGGCCAGGCGGAGCGGCAAGCGATCGAGGAAGCGCGCGAGCACGATCACCGCGTCGGCGAGCTCGATCCCGACGAGCCCCGCGTCGACCAGGTCGCCCGTCTTCGTGCGAACTTGGATTTCGAGCAAGTCCGCTTTGGCGACCGCGGCGCGATCGTCGGCAAGCTGGCGCTCGCTCGGGCCGTCGTCTGCGCTCGACCTGGTCCCGTACCCGTTCGCCTCCCACCACGGCTTAACCGCGTCGACGTCGAAGCAATAGGCTTCGGTCTCGCTCCCCCGGCGGACCATGGGGAAGTCGGCGCGGCGCGCGATGATTTCCTTGACCCACGCGAGCGAGCACCCGAGCGCGCGGACGAGTCCCTTCAAGTTGACGTAGCGCCGGCGGAGCTCGTCGCGATCGGCGCCGCCGCCCTCGATCACGACCAGGTCGCCGCCGAAGAGCGGCCCGTCGCCGGCGCCGCCCGGGATCGTCCCGTCGCCGCCGCTCACGCCGCGCCCCCTACGCCCGCGCAGTCGTCGCACGACGGCGGGACCCAACGCCCCGCGTCGGGGTCGTAGTGCCCGGGCTGGCCGCACGTCGGGCACGGCGCGCACTCGGGCGGCGGATACAGGCTCGGGACCTGGTCGACGCCGGGGCACTCGACCGCCAGGTCGAGCCCCGGCGCCATCCGGACTAGGTCGCGGGCCGCTCGTCGCCCTCCGCGACCGGCTCCTCGGAGATCTCGAAGCTCCCCTTCGCCGGATGCGGCAAGTAGAAGCTCGCCTCGCCGCTGCCCCCGTTGTAGTTGCCCTCGACCGTCACCGGGTCGCGGCCGTCCTGCTTGACGGTCGCGCGATACTTCCCGTTGACGTGCACGCGCACGGAAGTCGTCACCATCGTTCTCCTTGGTTTGCTCGCGCAGGATCGCGCGCGCCAGGTCGAGCCGCGGCGCGTCAACCGTACCGGCGACGTCGGTCGCGTTACCGGGAGCGCTCGAAGCGCCCGCGCCGCGGCTCGTCTCGATCGCACACAGCGCGCCGGCGGCGTGGTGCCGGGCTGCCTGCACCGGCTTTACGGTCGGCAGGCCCCGGCCGATCAACCCCGCGCCTGGCGCGCTGTGTGACTGAGCCGGGGCGCATATCGACGAGCGACAGAGGCGGACCCCGGCTTTACCCCCGGAGAGGAAGAGCCGAAAATTTTTTTGAAAAGTCAGTCCGAGACCGCGGTCGCGAAATGCCCGCGGTGCGGGGGTCGGCGAGGAAGGACCCGCGGGGGTCGCGGCGATCGGCGTCGTCGTCATCGCGCGGACGCCAGGGCGCGGGTCATGGCGTCGCCGAGATTGCCCGCGAAGGTCTCGGACACGGACGCGGTCACGATGCCCGCGAAGTCGAAGATCGGCTTGAGCTCGACGCCGCGCCCGAAGGCGATCAGCAATTGGAGGCGGCCGGCGGGGACCGGACCCTTCCCCTTACCCCCCGCCCCCTTCTTCGTGACGCGACGGAACACGCCGGCGAGCTCGGTTCCCTTCGTCGTCTTGATGCGCCCGACGAAGACCCGTGGGTCGTTCTTCAGGCGCGCGAGCTCGCGGCGCGGGATGTTGCCATAGGCGTTGCGCTTGACCGCCTTCGGGTTCAAGACCGCGCGCTTCGTGGCGACCTGGCGACGGGCCAGGATCGAGGGCGCCAAATAGCCCGCCTGGATATCGCGCAGGAACACGCGAGCCCGAAGGTTGCCCTTGCGCGCCGGCTCTACCGCGACCGCACGCTTCGTGAAGGGGGTCGGGCGATCGAAGACCCGCTCGATCTCCCGGGTCACCGCGGCGGCCGCGCCGCGCGCCGTAGCGGTCAGGGCGAGCGCCGCGGCGAAGGGGAGTTGCTCGCGCCCGAGAACGTCGAGCGACCGCGCGAAGCGGTCGAGATCGTGCTTGACGTTGATCGAGACTGCCATTCCGCCCCCGGGCGCAAGACGGGCGTGAGAATAGCGCAATTCACCCAAATATCAAGTGATTGTGTCCCAATATGGGGTAACCGCCACCTATAGCGCCCTGGTCTCGAAAAATGGCGGTTTTCCGCCATTTGTTCTGCCGATCCGGCGGCCGTCCCGTCCTTTGTTCTATTTATCTTATTGAAATGATTGAATGAATAGAGGGACAGAACGGCGGCACGGTCTCTTTCGGGACTAACGCGGGGGAACGGCTCGGGCTGGTCCGCTAGACAGAGCTCACGCGGGCGCGCCCGAACGATCCGGGCGCTCACGACGAAACGTCGACGGGACAAGGGGATAGCCGGAACGCGCAACGGAACGCTCGCCCGGACGCGTTCGGGCGAGTGTTCGGTCTAGACGAGCTCGGGGCGCCGGCGGCGCCTACTTAGGCGGCGGTTTCCATCCCCACGGCATGGGGTCGCGCATGGGGTCCGGATCTGCCTCGGGCTCGGGGAGATAGCATTCGGGGACCTTGGTGCATCGCACCTTCGGCCCGGCGAATTGCTCGGACGTGGGCCACGCGTCGACGAGTGAAATTTGGCGGAGCGTCGACACCCATTTCCCGAAGCCCCAACGAGACCCGAGAAACATCTTGTTGAGCGCCTGGTGTTCGTTGGCCACGAGCATGACCCAACGCGGCTTTCCGTCGACCGGATCGTCGACCGCATCGAGGCGGACGCCATGCTTGCGCAGCGCGCGCCGGAATTCACTGGTCGACGTCGGGTCGTTCCGGATCGACTCGATCAGCGATCCGACCGTGTGCTTGTCACCGCCGCGCCACGATTCGACCGGCGCGCTCAGAAGGTGCCGAAGGCATTGCATGCCGTTCGATTGCTCTTCGGTCTTCGTCGCGTCGAGCGCCCACGAGCGGAAGCGCTCGGCGATCTTCGTCGCTTCCTCGATCGTGGGCACGCGATCGGAGAGCATGAGATCGCGGCCGGCGAGTAGCGCGCCAAGTTGATCCGCGGCGCGCATGTCGCATTGTGCCGCGCGCATCGCGTCGTGATAGATCGCGAGCGTCTCGGGATAGCGTGCCCAGCCGGCGAGCGCGCGGGTCTGCAACGCCGGCGAGATCTCGCGCGCCCACTCGATCGCGGCTTCGGTCCGCTTCTTGTCGGCATCGGCGGGCAGGGGGAAGAGGAATAGCTCGGTGAAGCGGGTCCGGTCCTGCGCTTGGAGCACCGGCGGCGTCACCGCGAGCATGATAACCGCGGCGACGATGTGTTGACGCTGCGCGCGGCCGTTCGCCCCGTAGCGCAACACGCCGGCGCCCTGCCCGCCCGAGATATGGCGAATGAGCTCCATGAGCGGACCTTGGCGATCGTGCACCGCGTCCGCCTCTTGCTCGTCGAGCACCATCGCGCGCGCTACCGATCGCATCGCGGCGCGAAGGCCGGGCTCCGAAAGATTGACTTCGTGAGCGACGGCGAGCACGGCGGCGCATAGCGACGCGAGCGCCGACTTACCGGCGCCGGGCTCGCCGCTCACGAGAAGGTGCGGCCGCCAATCCACGGCGGCGCCGAGCATGGCGACGGCGAGCCAGCCTAGTACGAGCTCGGCCGAACCGGCGCGTTCCCATGACCACGTATCGAGGATTTCGAGCAACGCGGAACTTTGGTCCGTTGTCGCGGGGAGGGGTGCGGGGCGGGGTAGCGCAGGGAAGGCGACATAGATCACGCCGTCGATCCGCAACCCCGCCGGTTGAAACTTGCCGTCGTAGCGAATGCGGTCGCCGAAGTGCACGACGAGCCGACCCTTGCGATCACGCCACACGCCCGGGCCGCGGATCGGCGTGTCGTAATCCCATAGCGGCTGTTTGCATGACTCGATCACGAGAAAATCGACGACGGCGGTTAGATCGAAATCGCCGGTCGCCGCGCCCTTGCGCGTCGTCTCGGGAAAGCGCTCGACGAGAAACTCGCGCGCACCGTCGAAGAGCGCGAGCACGGCGACGCGCGAGAAGCCGCGATCGGCGACTTCGCGGATCTCGCCGCGGCGCGTGCAAAAGAAAAACTTTCCGTCGCGCGTGCCCAGGAAGCCGAGCGGGAATGGCTCTTCGACCTGGTCGCCGCCATCGGGCTCTATCGGCGCGCCGTCGTCGGGCCCGTCGTCGATCTGATCGTGTGGCGGCGGCTCTTCCCCCGGCCCCCCTTCTCTGCCCATGGCGCGCTGCGGCGGGGGGCGCGGGCTGGATCGGCCCGGCCGGCGCTCGCGCTTCTTGACCGCCTTTTCGAGATCGCGCGGCTTCGCGATCCCGTCCGTCAAGCCGCTCTTGATCGTCGCCGCGATCTCCGCGGCGTTGAGCCCGATCGAGAGCGCGGTCGCGGTCAACAAACCTTCGACGGTCCCGCGTGCGAGCGCGCCGGCGCCGATCAACTGTCCGAGATTGTAGGCGGCGACGTTCAAGGTGTTGTTGCGCTCGCCCTGCCCTGCGCGGCGCACCGCGGCGAGCTCGTTGTCGAGTGCCTTTTCGACATAGACCTTGATCGCCGGCGCCAAGTCGCCGGCGACGAGCTCGCCCGTCCCCGCGGGCGCCGGCGCGCGCTTCTTCGCGTCGCCGTCTTCGTCGGCGCGCTCAATGATCTCGATCAGCCATTGCGGCACCGGCGCGAACGCGACGCCCTTGCCGTAATCGTCGACCGGCTCGACTTCCCAAACGTAGACGTGATCTTTCGTGTCGTGCACGGAACCGGGCGCGACGACATAGCCGCCGTCGCCGCGAATGTCGGCACCCTTCGGCTTGCTCTTGAAGATGTTCGCGCGATTGCCGCACGGGATCGACGGATAAGCGAAATAGCGATGCCGGCCCTTCGCCGTGAGTACGGTCGGCGTCACCGGGACGCCGCGCTTCACGACTTCGGCTTCGGCTTCCGCGCTATCGGTGTCGAGAACGATGATGCCCGAGACCTGGCCCGTCGCGATGGCGGCGTTCGTCTTCTTGTTGAGCGCCCATTCGCGGAGCTCTTTCGGCGTCGGGCGCCTGGTCTGAAAGACTTCCCAATCGTAGGACGCTTCGCCGTACTTCGGATCGCGCGGCGTGCACGACGGATCGCGCCAGGAACGCGACGGCTTCTTCGAGCGCACGCCGAGCGGGAAGATCGAGAAGCGCCAGAGCGCGAGCCGCTCCCAATCGACGCATGCGACCGGCGGCGGCGACGTCATGCGCGGCAACCGAAAAGACCGGGGCGGCGAAGAAGCCGCCGCCCCGGAGTTGCAAAGGCATGGACGCGCGGAGATCCGTCACTATCGCCGCGCGCGGCCATGCGGGTTCGCCGGCTCATGCCGGCATTGATGCGCCGCGCGATCATGCGGCGTTCTCGATAGCTCGACGCACGGCAGCCGCAACCGCGCGGCCCATGGGCAGAGGCACGCCGTTTCCTACGACGAGAAACTTCCCTTCACTCGTGAAGGGAGAGCCGGCGAGGAAATCGTCTGGCAAGCCCTGCGCCTTCATAGCGTGCGCAAGCGCCCTTGCCCCGTGATAGCCGTACTCGTTCCCACGCCTACGCCCTCGGCGTCCTTCGGTGCCGGGCTTGACGCCGCCGCTCGCTAAAACGGCGTTGCACCATTCAAACGGTTCGAGCGCTTCACATTGGATGTGAAACACTGGCGGCGATTCTCCCGCGATGCCGAGCACGAAAGCTCGGACGCGATTTTGTTCGCTGCCGACGTGGCGCGCGTTCACAAGCCGGCGGACTTGCGAATATCCGGGCGTGATCGGATCGGGTGCGGCTCTAACGTTTTCCATGAGGAACCAAAGCGGCTGCGCTTCGAGCACGACGCGCGCGAATTCCGGGATCAGGTCTTCGCGGAGACTTAGACCGCGGGCTAGCGTTATGTCTGAGAAAGACGAATGCGCCTGACACGGCGGGCCGCCGATGATGCCGGCGAACTTGCCAGGGGGGGGGTGAAATTCCTTGACGTCGCCACCCCACAAGAGATCCGGGCCGCGCACAACACAGAAGCCGGCTTCCTCGAACGCGCGATCGAGAAGACCGATGCCCGGGAAGAGCGAGAGAACGAGATCGCTCATTCGTCGTCGACGTCGAAGAGATCGCCGCTCGCGCCGTCACGTGGCGCAAGGACATAGTCGATCGTCGGGAGCTCGCCAGGGGCGGGGGGGGTGCCCGTGTCCCATTGATACCAAGCGCAGTAGTGCCGCGGCTTCTCGTCCTTGCCCTTGTCGAAGAAGAACTTCGGACGGCGATGCAAGACGATCTTCCCGCGATACGCCGGGCATTCGATGAAGATCGGCCGATAGGTCTTCGCGGCGTCGTGTTCGTTGCGCAAGAACATCGCGACGCGGCCGCCGAACGGCTCGACCAGGCGGAGCGCGTGCGCGATGAAGAGATCGAACAAATTCCAAGGCGGGTTTGTGACGATGTGGTGAGGCTGGACGTAGCCTTCGCCGGCGACTTCGAGCCAGGGCATTTCGGTAAGGCGAAGGAAGTCGACGCCCGCGCGGCAATAGCCGCGATCGACGAGATCGGTCGACACGACGCGCACACCCGCGGCGATCAAGACCTTCGAGATCGCGCCGTCGCCGGCGGCGCATTCATAGACGGTTCCGATCTTGAACTCGACGCGCGATAGAAACGCGCGCGTGTTGATCTCTTCGGTCCGATAGAAGTCGTTCGCTTGGCGCTCGTAACCGCTTTCGCCGAGCATCGCCGATCGACGCGTCGGTTCGACGTCGGGCGCTTCGAGATCGAGCGGGAGAAACGGCGCGTCGGTCATGCGATCGACGCGCGTTGCGCGTCCCATCCGGGGCCGCGTAGTTGGACCGCCGCGGTCTTTGGGGAGCGCAACCACAACGACCACGACGCGCCGTTAGGTAGCTCGGCGATGCGATGCGACAACCAAGGCCGAACGAAGCTAATCCGGCCGGGCTTGAGACGACGACGATAGCCGCCTTCGATTTCCTCGAAATAGCCGCCCCACAAGATCACGCGGATAGCGGTCGCGGGGTGTGTGTGGAAGCACTCGGGATCGTCGCTGCCGATGATCTTGTGTAGGTCGACGCGCCAGCCGCGGAGATTGACCAGCGTTCGGACTAGCGTGGTCTCGCGCCCGTCGATCGCGCCGATCCATTCGTGCCAGAACGTCATGCGCGAGGGCAGCCCGGGCGAAAGCACGAGCTCGGGAGCGCGCCAGTGCCGCATTGCGGGCACGGCGGCGGTTCGGGCATGCCGGCGGTACGTCGCGCGGCCGCGCGGCGTGTGAGCGCCGCGGCAAGGTCAGTCATCAATTGGAAGGCGGCGAGCTCGTCGAGCTCTTCGTCGGCGGTCGCGCCACTCGGGAGCAGCATGGACACGCGCGCGACGCCCGCGAGTGTCTCGGGCGGAAGAATGCTGGTGACGTTTGTTTTGCGGTGCATGACGGATCTCGAAGGCAATGAGGGCGCGCGGACCTGGCGGGTTCGCGCGCCCTCTGCGGCTAGCTCTTCGTCTGCTTGGACTGTGAGCCGATATGTGCGCCGACGCGGTTACATGGCTGCCTCCCTTGCTGCGATGCCCGCCGAGCGTTGTCCCTCGATCGCCACGCGTGCCCGGCCGCTGCTTCCGTCCGACCTTTAGCGTCGGCACCGGCGGCCGCGACGTCGTGAGCGTCGGCGGCGGATGGAACGTGTTGGACCAGGTCGAGCCCGTGCGCGATGCGCGGCGCGCGCGCGACGATGCTGATCGCGGCGAGTGCGATCAGCGCCGCGAGCACGAGTTGAAAGCCGAGCGCGCCGGCGCAGAGCTTGAAGCGCGCCGTCAACAACGGCGGCCGCGCATCCGAGACCGCGGGCGGCTTGTTCCAGCAACACGCGGGCGAATCATCGCCCGGGCAATCTAGGCAGAAGGGCATGGGGCACCGTCGCGCTCGGGGGTCGCAGGGGTGGCCGCGCGGCCGCGCGCGGCGAGCCCGCGGCGGTGCGCCTGGATACGCACGCCGCGCGCGGGGCGTTCGAGCAAGCGCGGCCAATCACGGGATAAGTGAGCGGGTGGGCGCGGCGGCGCGCCTGGTCGATCACTTCGTGTTCGACGGGCAGCCAATCGGCGCCGTCGCGGCGCGGCGCGGCGGGTTGTTCCACGTGCAACACCGTGGAATTGGCAGAAACCGGCGGTTTGTTAGAAACACTCGCGCGTGAAACGCTCCCGCGAAGCCAGCCCGTGACCCAGGCGCGGAGCTCGACGCCGAGTGTCTCATACGGGCAATCGGCGGCCGCGCGACCAAGGTGCGCGGCGGAGAGACCTTGGAGCTCCGCCCACTGGCCCGCGTCGACGCTGCGCGCCGTCATGCTGCGGCGAGCCGCGTCGCGGCCGGCGGGAGCTCGACGATCTCGTCGAGGTCGAGCGACAGGTCGCCTTGCGCCGGCGCGAACTCGGCGACGGCGACGGCGAGCTCGGGGAGCTCAGGGAGCGAATAGAAGTCGTTCGGCACGACGGCGCCGCCGGTCTCGACATAGAGCGAGATCACGGTCTCGGGCTCGGGCACGCGGCCGCGCTCGTACCGATCGACCGCCGACTGTGATCGCGGCGGATCGAGGCGCGCGCCAAGCTGGGCTTGGGACAGCCGCGGCGTCTGTGCGAGACGCCAAATCTTGAGCTTGAGACCGGGAGCCATGCCGCGACCTACCCCGGAACGGGGTCAATTTGTGGTGTATTCGTGTCGCATGTAGGCCATATCTAGCGGATGGCTGTCAACCTCAATCCGGTGTTAGAATTCGCGTGCATGCTCGCCGCCGTTACCCCGGACCGGAGTTTGACCGCTTGGGCGCCGTCCCCGCATATGCTCGGGATGGAAAGCACCTTGAAGCGCGTCCGCCGAAGCCGCGGGTTGACGACCGCCGCGCTAGGGGCCGTCGAAATCATATTGACGACTACCCCATATTGGGGTTACCGCTTCCCCTTGTTCGCAGTTTGATCCGAATGAGGGGCGCATTTTGCACAACAACCAAGGTGGGGTTGAAACCCGCTTCCGCCCCGAGCTCCGCGCCGAGCTCGTGAGCGCCGCCGCGGCCGCCTGGTCCGCGATCGACAGCGTCTCGATCGACGCGATCAACCAAGCGATCAAGGACCAGGTCGAGCCGGTCGTGATCGGCACGACGCGAGCGCGCGAGCATTTCGTCGCCGCGTTCGGGGCGACCTTCGGCGCGCGCTTGGCGCTCGATCGCGCGGCGCCCGACGCGCGCGACGTCGCGGCGATGATCCTGTCGGTCAACTTCGACGCGCTCGAAATCGAGGCGGCGCGCCAGCGGGCGCACGTCAACTTTCGCACGCTCAAGCCCGACTTCGTCGCGCTCTTGCTCAAGCGCGGAATGCGGCGGTCGAGCCTGCGCGATGATCTCACCTATCTCGCGTCGACCGCGGCGAACGCGGTCGCGGGCGTCGATCATCGGCGCGGCGTCGCCGAGCTCCCCGCCGGCTTCGACGCGCGTGCGCCGAGCGCGAACGTCACGACGCGCTCGACGCCGATCGCGCCGACGCGCGCGGCCGCGCCCGTTCCGCCCCCTCCCCCGATTGCCGCCGACGTCGCCGGCGAGCGCTCCGCGGTCGACCTGGTCGAGACGCGGCTTCCCTATCGCGACGACTAGGAGATCCGTCCATGTCCATTGGCAAGCTCAAGAAGACCGAAGCCGCGGAGATCGAAGCGCTCCGCGGCGCGTTCGAGGCGGCGCGCGATGCGCTGCGCGCCAAGCTCGAAGAGATCCGCGACGGCTGGCAAGCCGACTACGACGAGAAGTCCGAGCGCTGGCAGGAAGGCGACAACGGCACGACCGCATCGGAGGGATCGAGTTGATCGGCGGTGTCGTCGACGAGCTCGAAGGGATCGAGCTCGATCTTACCGAGCTCTTGGAGGGTTGACCCATGAGCCGCCATTTCCGCACGAGCATTCTCACGGTCGATCGCGTGGGCCATGCGCAAGAGATCGTCGACGTCGCCGAAGAAGAGTTGCGCCGTCGCCGCGGCGTGGCACGAGCCCGCCGGCGGGATCGGCGTCAAGCTCGGCGCGCTCAAGCGCTGGCTCGCGTCTTGACGGGCTACCGCGGGCCGCGGGCGGCGGCGCGCCCCGATCGCGGCGCCGAGCTCGCCCGCCTGGTCCCGCCCAAGCTCCGCCAGGCGATCGGCGCGCTTGGCTTCGAGATCGTGCCGGCCGCGCCCGAGGCGCTCACGGAAACGCAAGCGCATGTCATGCGCACGCTACAGGACGCAATCGACGAGCGCGACGGCGTCGCGCCGTCGATCCGTGAGCTCATGCGGCTCGTCGGCGTGCGCTCGACCGGCGCGCTTCACCGTCATCTAGAGATCCTCGAAGAGCGGGGATGGATCGCGCTCGCGCGGCGGCGCGCGCGTGCGATCTCGATCAAGCGTCGGCTCCCGCCGGCGCGCAGCACGAAGGGGGACACGACACGATGAAGGCTCTTTCGCTTTGGCAACCGTGGGCGTCGTTGATCGCGATCGGCGCGAAGCCGTTCGAAACGCGCGATTGGCCGCCGCAAATGGACGCGGTCGGCTCGACGATCGCCATTCACGCCGGGAAGAACCTGGTCGAAGGGCGCGAGCTCGCGGAGTTGCTCTTCAAGGGGCGCTATGGGTTCCCGATCCTGCACGCGCTGCGCGAGTCGATCGTCGGCGTACCCGACGAGTTGCTCGCGGACTTCCCCGGCGGTCGCCTGCCCGTGGCGTGCGTCGTGTGCACCGCGCGGCTCGACGCCGCCTTCGAGCTCGGGTCGAGCGCCCACGGCGGCGCCCTCGTGAGCAGCAAGCGCGCGAGCCGCCCGATCCCGCCATGCTTCACGGTGCGGACGGACGATTTCGGGAACTATGCGCCCGGGCGTTGGGCGTGGTTGCTGCGCGACGTCGAGCCGCGGCGGCCCGCGCGGCTGATCGTCGGGCGTCAAAAGCTCTTCGAGATCCCCGACGACTTGGGCACGGTGGCGGCCCATGGCTAGGCGGACGAATGCGACACTGATCGCCGAGCTCCGCCACTTCGCGACGCTCGAAAGCGCGGACTTCTCCCGTCTCCCGCCGCACGACTGGCGCGACGCCCTGCCTACGAAAGAGGATGAGGTTACGCCCTTCATTCGGGCTCGGACCCGCGTGTGGCGCGAGACCTGGATCGTCCCCCTGATCGCCGAGCTCGAAGCGCGGCTCGTAAAGCCGCGCAAGCGGAAGGCGGCGCGCAATGGCTAAGCGCCGCGGCTTCTTCTACTGGCTTCGCCAGTCCTTGCGCTTCCGCCGCACGATGCGCGGCGGCCCCGTGGGCGGCGCGCTCAAAGTCGGAAAGCGCATCGCGCGCGCGACGCGGGATCTCGGTTGATGCCGAAGGACGTCGATCCGCGCGCGGCGGAGATCGCGGCCGCGCCGGCGAGCTCGGCGCCGACGTGCCCGAGCGGGCGGCCGTGCTGGCGGCGCATGTGCGGGCTTCGCGAGCCGAAGCCGAACGCGGTCGCGGAATGCCTGCGCGACCGCATGGGCTACATGATGGAGGGACGGTATGGGCGATAACTCGCCGATCGAATCGTTGCGCGGCCGCGACGGGCGGCCGGGCGCGACGNNCGATCGTGGCCGCCATCGTCGGCGCCGGCGACGCCGCGGAGCGCGTCGTGTGGAAGCTCCCGACGCCGCTGCGCTGGCTCTTGCTGCAAACCGTCGCGGTCGTGACGTTCGCGATCTCGTGCGCCGCCCTGCCCTTCATTCTCGTTGGCGGGCTCGCGAGCGCGGTCAATCAATGGGCCCGCCGACCGCTAATCATCATGAAGGCGGCGCGCCGCCTGGCGCGTGAGCCCGCGGCCGCGGCGCCGATCGCCAGCCCGAGCGCCGACGACGGCGTGATCGAGCTCGCCGCCGAGCGCGCGCGGCGGGGAGATCCGTCGTGAGCGGCGATCTCTTCGAGCGCTGCGACGACGCGTCCGCGCCCCTCCCGACGATGCTGCGCGCCGCCGAGCTCAGTCCGTGCGAGACCTACCGCTTCCGGCTCGAAAGGACGTGGGGCGACGGCGGGAAGCGCTTCGTCGTGTGCATGCTCAACCCGAGCCGCGCCGACGCGTCGATCGACGATCCGACGATCTTGCGATTGATCGCCTTCGGGCGGACCTGGGGACATGACGGCTTCGACGTCGTCAACCTGTACCCGTTCCGCTCGCCGAGCCCGGCCAATCTCGACGCGTGGATCGTCGAGACGCTCCCGAGCTCGCCGGCGGCGCGCGCGGCGATGGATCGGAACCTAGAGCACATTCTTTCGGCCGCGAGCGTCGCGTCGCTCTTCCTGGCGGCGTGGGGCGCGCATGCGCCCGCGCCCTACGTCGACGCCGTGCGGGCCAAGCTGATCGCGCGGCGCGTGACGCTGCATTGTCTCGGGCTCACGAAGGCCGGCGCGCCGAAGCACCCGCTCGCGCGCGGCGTGCACCGCATCCCGAACGATCAAACCCCGATCCGTTGGAGGTAGGACGCATGAGCGCAACCCATACCGTGACCGTCGTCAATCTGATCCTGTATTGCCCGGCATGCGGCGATCAGCACGTCGACGCGCCGAACAAGGTGCAAGGCTGGTTTAATCCGCCGCATCGCTCGCACCTTTGCCACGCGTGCGGGCATATCTGGCGGCCGGCGGACGTCGAGACTAACGGCGTGATCGCGATCGAGACGCGCGGCAAGAACGACAGTCCGATCGCGATTGCCGGCGCGCCCTTCCACGACGAAGCGCCGCTCCCGTGGGCGGTCGGGGAAGACGGCGACGTCGTCGACGCGCGCGGTCTTCCGATCTTCACGATCGACCAGCACCGCGACCGGCCCGACGAGATCGTGATCGAGCTCGCGCGCGCGATCGTCCGCGTCGTCAACCGTCAACGCTAGGGGGAACCATGGCCAAGCTTCCAACGCTTCGGAATAGCGCCGACATGACCGGCGAAGAGCGCGCGCTGTATCTGCGCTATCTCGGGGCGCTCACCGTGCTCGCGGACTGCGCGCGGCTCGTGAAGGGTCACGATCGCGACCGGATCGAAATGGCGCTCGCGGACGCTGCCCTTCACCATCCGTTGCAGGTCTTCCCGACCGCGGGCGGCGGGCTGGCGATCGAGCCGATCACGCTCGCCGCCGACAATGGGGCGTCGAGCCCGGAGGGTGCGGGAGGGCCCGGCGCATGACTTGCCGGCGCGCGGGCGTCTGGCTCCCGGGGGTCTGGCTCCCGGGGGTCCGGGGGGCGACGGGCAAATCCCGGCTCGACCTGGTCGACGGGGGGGGAAGGCCGCGCGCGGGGCGCGCGGAGAAGAGGGGCGGTCGCCCGCCCTGGTCGGCGGGCGAAGCGATGCGGGCGGCCGCTCCCGCGGCCGCGGAGCGCGATCTAGACCCCAACGCCGGCGAGGGGGAGATATGAGCGGGAGCGGGACGATCTCCGTCGACGAGGCCGCTCGTCGCCTCGGGATTTCTCGCGCGAGCGCCTATAGCGGTGTCAAAGGCGGGAAGATCCCGAGCATACGGATCGGGCGACGCCTGTTGATTCCCTTGCACGCCTTCAACGAAATGCTCGGGATCATCCCCGACGTTGCCACTTCGCCGGCGAAGGCGAGCCAAGAGGGCGAACCGATACCAACACCACCGCGCCTTGATCCGCGCCCCCAAACCCCACGACTGCCAGCGGTGCCCGGAGTGCACGAACATCATTTGCGGCGCGACGTCGGCTTGATGAAGCGTTGGCGACCGCTCGCGAGAACACACGACGATCTTCTCGATCACATCAACCTCTTGAAGCTTCGTCTCCCCGTGCTGATCCGATCGGGCGTGTATTTCCTCTATCGCGGTCACGAGCTCCAATACATCGGGCAATCGGTTTCGATCTTCCGCCGCATTTACGATCACCTATCGGCGGGCGTGGACTTCGATAGCTTCGCGTTCGTCGAATTCGACCCGTCTGAGCTTCTCGAATGGGAAGCTCGCTATATCGCCAAATTTGAGCCGCCGTTGAACGGCGGAAAGTTTCGCGACCAAAGTCGGCGGGGGGCGTCATGAGCGACGCCGCCGAACTCGATCGCATCGGCGCCGGCGAGCTCGTGCCCGTCGCGCCGATCGCCGGCGCGAGCTCGATCGCCGAAGACTTGCTCGTCGGCTTCGAGGCGATCGGGATCGAGCTCGGGATCGTCAAACCCGACATGACGGGCGACGATCTCAGGCTCGCGATCAAGCGGACGCGGAACTATATCGGGGCGTCGACGCTCCCCGTGTGGATCGAGCCCGGGCGCGGTCCCTGCGCGCTCGTGAGCGAGCTCCGCGCCTACTATCGCCAGAAGGGCGCCGCGGCCGCGGCCGCCCGGGCGAATCGACGGGAGTTGCGGCCGCCGGCGCCAAAGCCTAAGAAGCGAGCACGGGACAAGCGGGACCAGGATTGAGGGCGAGCCATGGCGCAGGCGGCGGATCGGGTCTTGTGGCGCGTGGGCGACGTCGTGATCGACGTCGAGCCCTATCACTACTACCGCGGGCGCGTGAAACTGCGGCGGCCCGAGTCGGCCGCCGACGATGTTCGAGCGCTCGACGGCGCCGAGCTCGTCGTGATGCCCATATGGCTGATCCGCGAAGGCGACTACGTCGGCGAGCTCGCAATGAGCCAATGCGATCCGAAGACGCTCGCGCCCGGTCTTCCGCCGCGCGTTGATCCGGCGACTCACAAGCCCAGCTCGTGCGGCGTCAATCACTTAGCGACCGGGAG
>FRDC01000933.1_pt1 | contig 41382 bp, 25 predicted proteins | sample 1106171 | NCBI WGS metagenome assembly FRDC01 (sample SAMEA3930566, study PRJEB13176) | freshwater metagenome | biome: Drinking water system; feature: drinking water; material: water | place: Singapore | collected 2014-12-20 | reverse complement strand
GCACGGCTGCGCGGCGCCGCGGGCGCGCAAGGCTTCCCCTTCGCGGTGGTCGAGCCCCCGAGCGTGGTGATCGATCATGCGACCGGCCTTGCCCAGCTCACCCAGCCGGTCACCCCCGGCGCGGCGCTCGCCTTCNNTTCGGCCAGGTGGTGCTCGCGCCGACCAAGCTGTTCGACGCGCGCCATGTTCAGCGCATCGCGCGCTTCCGCCCGGGGCAACAATATAGCGCCACCGCGCTCGACGATCTGCGGCGGACGCTGATCCAAACCGGCATCGTCGCCTCGGCCGAGGTGAAGCCGGTGCCGGGCGCCAAGCCGGGAACGGTCGACGTCGCGGTCGCGGTGCGCCCGGCGCCGCCGCGCACGATCGGCGGCGAGCTCGGCTATGGCACCGGCGAGGGGGTGCGCGCCGAGGTCGACTGGACGCACCGCAATCTCTTCCCGCCCGAAGGCGCGCTCACGCTGCGCGCGGTCGCGGGCACGCAGGAGCAATCGGGGGCGGTGATCTTTCGCCGCAACAATTTCGAAGGGCGCGACCGCGTGCTGACCGCGCAGTTGAGCGCCGCCAATCTCAATCGCCCGGCCTTTCAGGCGACGACCTTCTCGCTGATCGGCACGCTCGAGCGGCAGACCAACATCTTCTTTCAGAAAGCCTGGGTCTGGTCGGTCGGCGCCGAACTCGCGGCGTCGGACGAGCGCGACCAGATCATCGCCACCGGCCAAGCGCGCCGCCGCACCTTCTTCATCGCCGCGCTGCCGACGAGCCTGATCTATGACGGCACCGACGATTTGCTCAACCCCAGCCGGGGTTTCCGCTTGGGCGGGCGGCTGAGCCCCGAATTATCGCTCCAGGGTGACATTTTCGGCTATGCGCGCATCCAAGTCGACGCGAGCGCCTATCGCGCCTTGGGCGAGCGGGTGGTGCTCGCCGGGCGGCTGCGCTTCGGCACGATCGCGGGCGCCCCGCGCGACGCGATCGCGCCCTCGCGGCGCTTCTACGCGGGCGGCGGCGCATCGGTCCGCGGCTATGGCTTTCAAGCGATCGGCCCGCGCGACGTGAACAATGATCCGATCGGCGGGCGCAGCCTCACCGAATTCTCGCTCGAGGCGCGGATCAAGGCGTTCGGCCCCTTCGGGGTGGTGCCCTTTTTCGACGCGGGCAATATCTACACCTCGCCGCTGCCCCAATTCACCGGGCTGCAATATGGCGCGGGGGTGGGCTTGCGCTATTATTCGAACTTCGGGCCGATCCGCATCGACATCGGCACCCCGATCAACCCGCAGCGCGGCGATACGCCGGTGACGGTGTTCGTCGGCCTGGGGCAGGCGTTTTGAACGACGAAGCGCCCCACGCCGCCCCGCCCGTCGCCGCCCAGCCGCGGCGGCGGCGCTGGTGGCGCTTGGCGATGGGGGCGCTGGGCGCGGCGCTCGCCGTGCTGGTCGCGCTCGCGCTGCTGCTCGATACCAGCCTCGGCCACCGTTTCTTGACCGAGCGGCTGGCGGCGTGGCGCGGCGCAGATGGGATGCGCTATTCGATCGGGCGGATCACCGGATCGATCTATGGCCGCGCGCGCCTGATCGACGTGCGCATCCATGACCCCAAGGGGCTGGTGCTGGTCGCCCCGCGCGCCGACCTCAACTGGCGACCTTGGGCGTGGTGGCGCAACGAACTCGCGATCGACGCGCTCGACGTGCCGCTCGCGACGCTGTTCAAACTCCCCGAGCCGCGCGCCACGGCGCGCAAAGGGCCGATCCTGCCGGGGTTCGACGTCACGATCGGCCGGCTGCGGATCGCGCGGCTGGTAACGGCGTCGCGGCTCACCGGGCGCCCCCGCGTCGGCCGGGTCGAGGCGCGCGCGGAAATTCGCGATCGCCGCGCGCTGGTGCGGCTCGACGCGCGGCTCGCGGGGAGCGACCGGCTGTGGCTGCTGCTCGACGCGGCGCCCGATCGCGATCGGTTCGATTTTCGTGCGCGGATCGCAGGCGCGGCCGATGGCGTGCTCGCCCAGCTCGTCGGGCAGCACCAGCCGCTCGCGCTGCGGGTCGATGGCGACGGACGCTGGGCGCGCTGGCGGGGGCGCGCGCTCGGCACGCTCGGCGGCACGCGGCGGATCGAGCTCGCGCTGGCGAACGACGCGGGGCGCTATGCGCTTAATGGCTGGATCGACGTTCGCGGGCTGATCCGCGACAACGCGATCAAATATTTTCTGCCGCGCTTGGCGGTGAGCGGCCGAGCGACGCTCGACCACCGGCTGCTCGACGCGCGGCTGCGGCTGCGCTCGGCGGGGCTCGACACGCAAGTGGCGGGCGCGCTCGATCTCGCGCGGCGGCAATTGCTCGACACGCGCATCGCCGCGCGGCTCACCCGGGTCGATGCGCTCAACCCGCGTTGGAGCGGCCAGCCGGTGACGGTGCGCGCGATCCTCGACGGGCCGCTCGAACGCCCGGCGTTCGACTATCGCTTCCTCGCGCCGCACATGGATTTCGGCGGGCGCGAGGGGCTCGACGATATTCGCCTCGCCGGGCGCGGGCGGATCACCGGCAATGGCACGCTGATCCCGGTGAGCGGCACCGCGCGGCGGGTGACCGGGGTCGATCCGCTGATCGCCGACATATTGCTCGCCCCCCGGCTCGAAGGCGCGATGCGCATCGCCGATCGCGCCGCGACCGGGCGCGGGCTGAAGCTCGAGACCAAGCTGCTGAACGCCACGATCGACGCGCGCTTCGCGATCGGCAGCCCCGATTTCCTGGCGGTGATCGCCGCCCAAGTGCCCCGGCTCGAATTAGACGGGCTGGGGCTGGTGACGGGCGGCGGGCGCTTCACCGTGCGCCCCGCGCCGGGCGGGCAGGGCGAGGCCTTCGCCGGCACCGCCGAGGCGCGCGTGCTCCGGCTCGACAATGAGTTCTTCCAGCACCTCGCCGCCGGGCTGCCGCGCCTCGCGACGCGCTTCACCCAGGGGCCGGACAAGGTGCTGCGCTTCCAGGATCTCACGATCACCGCGCCCGACATTCGCCTGGTCGCGCAAGGTTATCGCCGCGCCGACAGCCCCGATGTGCATTTCGAAGGCAGCGGCACCCAGGCGCGTTATGGCCCGGTCGCGTCACTGGTGATCGACGGACGGCTCGAACGGCCGACGATCGACGTCCGCCTGCCGCGCCCCGCCGATCCGCTGGGGCTAAGCGAGGTGACCGCGCATCTCGACCCGACCGCGCCGGGCTATGATTGGCGCGCGGCCGGGGGCTCGACGCTCGGCGCCTTCACCGGCCAGGGCGCGCTGCTGCTGCCCGAGGGCGGGCGCGCGGTGGTGCGGATCGCCGCGCTCGACGTGGCCGACATGCGCGGCAGCGGCGACTTGACCTCGCTCCCCGATGGCTTCGACGGGCGGCTGAGCGTGGAGGGCGCGGCGCGCGGCCGGATCGATTTCGCGCCCGTCTCGGGCAATCAGCGCGTGGTTGCCCAGCTCGCGGCGGAGAATGCGCGGTTCGACGAGACGCGGCTGCGGCGCGGCCGGCTCGACGTGACGGCGCTGCTCGATCCCGAAGGGGCGACGATCGAGACGCGCGCCGAGGGCCAGGGGTTGCGCCAGGGGCAGCTCGCGCTCGGGCGCTTCTCGGCGAGCGCGAGCTTGCGCAATGGCACCGGCACCGCGCGGGCGCGGCTGGTGGGCGCGCGCGGGGCGGCGTTCGATCTCGCCGCCGACGCCGATATCGCCCCCGATCGCTATGTGCTGCGCGCGAGCGGCCAGATCGAGCGGCGCCCGCTCAAGCTGGAGAATGCCGCCGTCTTGACGCGCGAGGGCGACGCCTGGCGGCTCGCCGAGACGCGGCTGAGCTTCGCCGGAGGCACGGGGCGTGTCGCCGGCCGCTTCGCGAGCGACAGCACGTCGCTCGACGCGACGCTCGGTGACATGCCGATGACGATTCTCGATCTCGCGGTGCCGGGGCTGGGGCTGTCGGGCAGCGCCTCGGGCAAGCTCAGCTATGCGCAAGCGCGCGGAAGCGCGCCGACCGGTCGGGTCGATCTGCGCGTGCGCGGGTTGAGCCGCGCGGGGCTGGTGCTGCGCTCGCAACCGGTCGAGTTCGCGCTCGCCGGCGTGCTCGCGCCCGACAAGGCGGCGCTGCGCGCGGTGATGGCATCGCAGGGCAAGACGATCGGCCGCGCCCAGGCGCTGCTCACGCAGCTTTCGGGTGACACGCTCAAGGCGCGGCTCGCCAACGCGCCGCTCTTCGCGCAGCTCCGCTATGATGGGCCGGCGGACACGCTCTGGCGGCTGACGGGGATCGAATTGTTCGACCTCTCCGGCCCGGTCGCGATCGGCGCGGATTTGGGCGGGCGCGTGAACGACCCGAGCATCCGCGGGCTGCTCCAGGCCAAGGGCGCGCGCATCGAGAGCACGCGCACGGGAACCGTGCTGACCAACATCACCGGCACGGGCCGCTTCGGCGGCTCGCGGCTGACGATCGACGATTTCGCCGCCGACGCGGGACGCGGCGGGCGGGTGACGGGGACGGGGAGCTTCGATTTCGCCGCTGTCAAAGGCTTCGGGATGGATTTGCGGCTGCGCACCGATCGCGCGGTGATGATCAACCGGGACGATATCGGCGCGACGATCAGCGGCCCCTTGGTGATCCGCTCGGACGGCGACGGTGGGGTGATTTCCGGTGACGTGCGGCTCGATTCGGCGCGCTATCGGCTGGGGCAGGCGGTGCAGGCGGCGGCAGTGCCCAAGCTCAACTTGCGCGAGATCAACCTGCCGGGCGGCGAGGTGGAGGCCGAGGCGCCGCTCGGCAGCTGGCGGCTCGACGTCCATGCCCGCACCGACGAGGCGCTGACGGTCAACGGGCTCGGCCTCACGTCCTTCTGGTCGACCGACCTGCAACTGGGCGGCCTCGCCGAGGCGCCGACCTTGAACGGGCGCGCGCAAATCATTCGTGGCACCTATGAATTTTCGGGGCGCCGCTTCGAGATCCGGCGCGGGGTGATCCGCTTCCAGGGCGAAACCCCGCCCGACCCCGCGCTCGACATCGAGGCGGACGCGACCACCACGGGCATCTCGGCGACGATCCGCGTCACCGGCCCCTCGACCCGGCCCGAAATCCTGTTCGCGAGCAACCCGGCGTTGCCGCAGGACGAATTGCTCTCGCGGCTGTTGTTCGGCACCTCGATCACCAGCCTGTCGGCGCCCGAGGCGCTGCAATTGGCGGCGGCGGTCGCGGCGTTGCAAAATGGCGGGACCGGCTTGAACCCGATCAACTCGCTGCGCCGCGCGGTCGGGCTCGACCGGCTGCGTATTCTGCCGCCCGATCAGCAAGTGGGGCGCACGACCTCGGTCGCGGCGGGGAAATATATCACCCGACGGCTTTATGCGGAGATCATCACCGACGGCCAGGGCTATTCGGCGACGCAAGTCGAATTCCGCGTGACGCGCTGGCTCTCGATCCTGTCGACGATCTCGACGCTCGGACGGCAGAGCATCAACGCGCGGGTGAGCCGGGATTATTAGCGCGGTCGACGCCATGGGCGTCGCCCCGGCGAAAGCCGGGGCCTTGAGCCACGGTAGCGCACCGGTTGCATGAGGCCCCGGCTTTCGCTGGGGCGACGCTCTCTACTTCAAGAGGTCTCTACTTGAAGAAGTCTCTACTTCGAGAAAGAAGCAACATCGTCGCCCCGGACTTGATCCGGGGCTAGGCTGCCTTTCGACGGCCGAAGAAGAAGCCAAGCCCCGGCTCGAGGCCGGGCCGACGCTCTTCCAATCCCCGCGCAACTCCCGCCGCCGCCGAGCGTTACGGCGGCGTGACTCTCCCCCAAATCGAATCGATCGCGTTGCTCGTCTTCATGATGGGCCTCTTCCTCTGGGGGCGGTTCCGTTATGACGTGGTGGCGATCATCGCGCTCCTCGCCGGGCTCGCGCTCGGCATCGTCAAGCCCGAGGCGGCGTTCACGGGCTTTGCCGACGACATCGTCATCATCGTCGGATCGGCGCTGGTGATTTCGGCCGCCGTCCAGCGTTCGGGGCTGATCGAGGCGGCGCTCGCCCGCGTCACCCCCTATGCACGCGGGATGCGCGCGCAATTGCTCGTGCTCACCGCCACGGTCGGCTTCGGCTCGGCGCTGGTCAAGAACATCGGCGCGCTGGCGATGCTGATGCCCGCCGCCTTCCAGCTCGCCAAACGCTCGAACGTCAGCCCCTCGGCCTTTCTCATGCCGATGTCCTTCGCCTCGCTGCTCGGCGGGCTGATGACGCTCGTCGGCACCTCGCCCAACATCATCGTCAGCCGCGTGCGGCAGGAGATCACCGGCGCGCCGTTCCGCATGTTCGATTATCTGCCGGTGGGGCTGGGGCTCACTTTGCTCGGGCTCGGCTTCCTGATGCTCGCCTATCGGCTGATCCCCGCCGATCGCCGCGCGGCGCCGACGATGGGCGACGCGCTCGACGTGACCGGCTATGTCACCGAGGCCGAAGTGCGCGAGGGCTCGCCGGCGGTGGGCGAGACGGTGCGCGCGTTCCTCGAACGCCACGAACGCGCGGTGACGATCGCGAGCCTGCTGCGCGCCGGCATCCGCACCCGCCCCCGGCTCGAGACGGAGTTGCGCGCGGGCGACACGTTGATCCTGGGCGGCGCGCCCGACATGCTCGAACGCGTGATCGCCGGCGACAAGCTCGCGCTCGCGGGGCAGGATCGCCCGGTGCCCGAGGAGGCCAAGGGCGACGAAGTGGGGGTGATCGAGGCGGTGGTGACCACCGACTCGCCGCTCATCGGCCAAAGCGCGGGGCGGATGCGGCTGCAGGAACGCCACGGCGTCAATCTGATCGCGGTCTCGCGCGCGGGCGAGCGGCTGGTGAAGGCGCTCGGCGAGATCAGCCTGCGCGGCGGCGACGTGGTGGTGCTCCAGGGGCCGCTCGGCTTGCTCCCCGATCGGCTGCGCGATCTGGGCTGCCTGCCGCTCGCCGAGCGGCCGCTGCGGCTGGGGAGCGCGCGCAAGCAATGGCTGCCGATCGCGGTGCTCGCGGCGGCGATGCTCGCGACCGCGCTCGGCTGGGTGCCGGTCGCGATCGCCTTTTTCGCCGCCGCCGCCACCGTGCTGATCCTGGGCGCTTTGCCGGTGCGCGAGGCCTATCAGGCGGTCGAATGGCCGATCCTGGTGATGCTCGGCGCGCTGATCCCGGTGAGCGACACGCTGCGCGCGACGGGTGCCTCGGACGTGATCGCCGATCAACTCGCCGCGCTCGCGCGGCTGCTGCCGGTGTGGGGCGCGCTCGGGCTGATTCTGGTCGCGGCGATGGCGGTGACGCCGTTCCTGAACAATGCGGCGACCGTGCTGGTGATGGCGCCGATCGCCGCGACCTTCGCGCATGAACTCGGCTATCGCCCCGATGCCTTTCTGATGGCGACGGCGGTGGGGGCGGGGTGCGATTTCCTCACCCCCATCGGCCACCAGTGCAACACGCTGGTGATGGGGCCGGGGGGGTATCGCTTCGGCGATTACGCTAGGCTCGGCGCGCCGCTGTCGCTGCTGGTGGTGCTCGCCGGGGTGCCGCTGATCCTATGGGTGTGGCCGGTATGAGCGAGGATCGCGGCGGCGAGGTCGTCCGCCACATGGGGCGCGTGATCGAGATAGAGATCGGGCTCGGTGACTTCGAGCTCCATCAGCGCGAGCTTGCCGTCGGCCAGGCGGATCAGATCGACGCGCGCGTAGAGCGGCGGGGCGGGCAGCGCGGCGAACGCGGCCGTGGCGATCGCGCGCGCCTGGGGCGGCGGGTCGAGCGGGGAGAAGCGCCCGCCGAATTGGGGCTGGATGCGGAAATCGCCGGGCGCGGCCACCTTGCGCACGGCATGGCTGAACCTGCCGCCGATGAAGAGGAGCGACAACTCGCCCTCGGTGCCGATCGCGGGGAGGAAGGGCTGCAGGATCGCGTCGTCGATCGGGGGCGCGGAGTCGCCGGGCTCGAGCCTGTGCGTCTCGTGGCTGCCGGCGGAGACTTGCGGCTTCACGACCAATTCGGGGGTGTCGAAGGCGGCGAAAGCGGCGGCGATCGCCTCGGGGGTCGCCGGGCCGAAATGGCTGGGGACGATCGGCACTCCGGCGGCTTCGAGGGCGAGCAAATAGGTTTTGCGCGCGTTCCAGGCGAGCAGCGCGGGCGGGTTGATGAGCGGACGCGCCGCCGGCCACGCCGCGAGCAGCGCCCGCCAGCGCGCGGGCGCGAAATGATAGCCCCAGGCGAACAGCGCGAGTGCCGCGTCGCCATCGCCCGGCGCCTCGGGCCAGGGGAGGGCAGTGAGTTCGATCCCCCGCGCGGCGAAGGCGGGGCGATAGGCTTCGGCCGCTTCGGCGGCGACGGGGGCATAGGCATCGCCGCGCGCGGGCATCAACAGATCGAGACGCATCGTTCCTCCGACCAAAATCCTCCCCGTTCACGGGGAGGGGGGCGTAGGCGGGCCGATCACCTGCCGGGGGCAGGTGATCCGCCGAAGCCGGCGCGCGAAGCGCGCCGTTGCGGCACGCAAATGGTGGAGGGGGCCCCGCTCGTTGCAAGCCGCGCGCCCAAAAGCCCGCCCCCCTCCGTCACGCCTGCGGCGTGCCACCTCCCCATGAATGGGGAGGATTTCGGTTACCCCGGCAGCCCGGTGATCGTCTTCACTTCCATGAATTCCGCCAGCCCGAACTTGCCGAACTCGCGGCCATTGCCCGATTGCTTATAGCCGCCGAAGGGCGCCGCCGAATCGGGGCTCCAGCCGTTGATCGTCACCAGCCCGGCGCGCAGGCGCGGCGCGACCTCGGCGGCCTTCGCCGGATCGCCCGAAATCGCCGCCGAGAGCCCGAAGACCGTATCGTTCGCCAGCCGCACGCCTTCTTCGGCATCGCCATAATCGGTGATCGTCGCGACGGGGCCGAACACTTCCTCGCGCCAAATCCGCATCTCGGGCGTCACGTCGGCGAAAACGGTCGGGCGGACATAATAGCCCGAATTGCGCCCATCGGGGCGGCCGGGGCCGCCGGTCACCAGCGTCGCGCCCTCGTCGATCGCCGACTGGATCAGGCCCTGGATCTTCTCATACTGCGCCTTGTTGACCACCGGGCCGATATGCTGGCCCATCTCGGTCGGATCGCCGACGCTCGCGCCCTCGAACACCGCCTTGGCGACCGCGACGGCCGCGTCCTTCTGCGATTGGTGGACGAGCAGGCGGGTCGGCGCGATGCAGCTCTGGCCCGAATTGGCGAGCACGCCGATCAGCGTCGGCGGCAGCACCGCGCCCAAGTCCGCGCCCTCGAGCACCAGATTCGGCGCCTTGCCCCCCAATTCCTGATGCACGCGCTTGACGGTGGGGGCGGCGGCCTGCGCGACCGCGATGCCGGCGCGGGTCGAGCCGGTGAAGCTCACCATATCGACCCCGGGATGCGCCGAAAGCGCGGCGCCCACGCCCGGCCCATCGCCGTTCACCAGATTGAACACCCCCGCCGGCACGCCCGCCGTGTCGAGGATTTCGGCGAGGATCGCGGCGCAGGCGGGCGCTTCCTCGCTGGGCTTCAGGATCATCGCATTGCCGGCGGCGAGCGCGGGGGCGACCTTGGCGGTGATCTGGTTGAGCGGCCAGTTCCACGGCGTGATCATCGCGACCACCCCGATCGGCTCGTAAACGACGCGGGCGCGCCCCAAAGTCTGTTCGAAGGCGAAGGCCTCCAGCGCCTTGGCGGTCGCCATGAAATGCCCGAGGCCGCTCGGCACTTGCGCGGCGGTCGAAAAGCCGATCGGCGCGCCCATTTCCTCGCTCACCGCGCGCGCGAGATCGGGGATGCGCGCCTTATACGCCTCGATGATCGCCTGCAGCAGCGCGAGCCGTTCGGCGACGCTGGTGCGCGAGAAGCTTTCGAACGCGCGCCGCGCGGCGCGCACCGCCTTGTCGACATCGGCGGGCGTGCCGAGGGTGATGAGCGTGCAGGGCGCCTCGGTCGCGGGGTTGATCACTTCGTGCCGGCGACCGCCCTCGCTCTCGACCCAGGCGCCATCGATGAAGTGATGAAGCAGCTCGCGCATCGTCTCTCTCCCAAAATCCTCGGCGCCTGTGTGGCAAGCCGTACGCCGGCGGGCAAGCGCGGAACGGCGAAGCGTGCCGGTGCGTCTGACGGCCTGTCCCAGACGGCCAAGCGGAGAAGACGATGCCGAGCGCGATTGCCCTGAATTGTACGCTAAAGCCCCAAGGCGCCTCCTCGACCGACGAGATGATCGACCTGATCGGCGCGGCGCTCGCCGCGCATGGCGTGACGCTCGGCGAGACGATCCGCGTCGCCGCGCATGACGTGAAGCCCGGCGTCTCGTCCGACGAAGGCGCGGGCGACGCCTGGCCCGCGATCCGCGCCAAAATCCTGGCGCACGATATATTGGTGTTCGGCACGCCGATCTGGTTGGGGCAGCCGTCGAGCATCGCCAAGCGCGTGCTCGAACGCATGGACGCTTTCTTGAGCGAAACCGACGACCAGGGACGCGGGCCGGCCTATGGCAAGGTCGCGATCGCCGCGATCGTCGGCAATGAGGATGGCGCGCACGCGACGAGCGCGGCGCTGTTCCAGGGGCTGAACGACATGGGCTTCACCCTGGCGCCCGCCGCCGCTTGCTATTGGGTGGGCGAGGCGATGGGCAAGACCGATTTCCAGGACTTGCCGCAAGTCCCCGAAAAGGTCCGCGCGACCGTCGCGATGGCGGCGAGCAACGCGGCGCACCTTGCCGCGCGGCTGGCGGCGGCGGCTTATCCGGGGACGGCGGGCTAGCGCGGGCTGCGATAATACAGGTCCAATGGGTCGACGAAAAAAGCTCCTCCCCCTTAGGGGGAGGGGGGCGTAGGCGGGCAAATCACCTGCCGGGGGCAGGTGATCCGCCGAAGCCCGGCTTGCAGAGCAAGCCGGTGGTCGCGCAGCGAATGGTGGAGGGGTGACTTCCTCTATCTGCCGGGGATACCCCTCCGTCAGTCGCTGACGCGACTGCCACCTCCCCTTACAGGGGAGGAGCTAAGCTGTTCGATCGCAATCGACTCCAATCAAGCGCGCCGCGCCCAGGCAAGCGCCGCATCGAGCGCGGGATCGCGCCCGGCGGCGATGTCGGCGGCGCTCGCCGCGATCGGCACGTCGGGGGTGATCCCCGCATCGGGCATCCCGGGCGGCGCGAAATAGCCGATCAGCGGCAGATCGAACTCGATCCCGCTTTCGGGCAGGCGCACGAAGAAGAACGCGCCGCCGTTGATGCCGCGCTGGTTGCCCCCGGTCGTCTCGCCGAACAGCCTGATCGTGCCGCTCGCGCGCGCGATCAGCGCGAATTGAAAGGTCGCCGAGCTGTTGGTCGGCGAAATCAGCGCCGCGACCGGCAGCGTCAGCCGCTTGATGGCGGGGCGGATCGTCACCTCGGCATCGCCGCCCGGCCGCGCAATGAAGCCGCCGGGCAGGGCCGCGCCGCCGACGCCCAGCGTGCGGAAGCTCTCGTCCCAAGTATCGAGATAGCGATCGAGCGCGGCGGGGGTGCGCGCGAAGCGCAATTTCTGCGCGAACCCCGGCGGCGCCAGCGGGCGATCGATCAGCCGCGCGAGGATCGCGTTGCCGCAGTCCAGCCCGCCCTCGTTCGCGCGCAGATCGATCACCAGCGCCCGCGCGCCGCCGAGCGAATCGAGCCGTTCCTCGAGCCAGCCCGCCCAATCCCATTTGCTGTTGTAAAGCCCCCAACCCGGCATGGTGAGCAGCGCAACATCGCCGCGCATCGCCCATTGCCAGCGTTCCCCATCGCTGGTGTCGGGCGGCTTCACCATCATCGCGCGGCGCGCGGCGAGCCCGATCGCCGGCAGCGCGCGCTTGATGCGGCGGCCATCGGGAAGCCGGGCCTCGATCCGGTGCGCGCCCCCGGCCGGCGGCGCGACGAGGCCCTGGAAGACGTCGAAAAACTCGATGTCGTCCTCGCCCTGAACGGCGAGCAAGGCGCGGCGCTTGCCGTCGTTATGGCCGTCCGCGCGCGCATAGGGCATCAGCCGGGCGAGCAGTTCGGCGCTCGGCCGATCGTCGATCCGTTCAATCACCGTGCCAGCGGGCAGGGTGCTTTCACCAGCAGCGGTGATCACCATCGCCCCCTCGATCCAGCGGAAATGGAACGGCAGCCGGGTCGGCCGATCGAACAGCCGGGCGGCGACCGCGCGGCGCTGATTGAAGAAGTTGCAATAGCTATGTCCGCAGCGCAGCGTCGCGAGAAAGCGCGAGAGCGCCAGATAGCGCGTCTCCAGGCTCGCCCCCGGCCATGCCGCCGCGACGCGATCGAGCCCGGCGGCGATCTGGGCGGGCGTCGCATAGCGGTGGAGCCCCGGATGCAGCGCGAGCGCCGCGCGCAGGATCGCCATGTCGTCGGCATAAGCGTCGATCGCGCCGACGAGCGGCAGGGCGCCCAGCGCCGCGAGCAGGTGACGGCGGTTCATAACGGGACTGTCTCGCGCTTCGCACGGCCACGCAATGTCAAAAAAGGACGCCCGGGCGATGCCCGGGCGCCAGGGGGGGCCGGTGTCAGGCGGCGTGGCGGAGCGCCGGGGGCGGGGTTTCGAATTGGAATTGGCGGGTGAGCGCGGTCAGCCGCGCGACGTCGCCCGCCAGGCTGCGCGTGGCGGCGCTCGATTGCTCGACCATCGCCGCGTTCGACTGCGTGACCTTGTCGATCTCGCGGATCGCGCCGCTCACCGTCGCCACTGCCTGCGCCTGCGCCTCGCTCGAGCGCGCGATCTCGCCGATCAGGCCGCGCACCGCGCCGAAGCGATCGACGATGTGGCGCACGGTGGTGCCGGCTTGCTCGACCAGCTTCACGCCGCGATCGATCTGGCCGGCGCTGGTCGCGATCAGCTGCTTGATCTCGGCCGCCGCGCCGGCTGCTTTCTCGGCGAGCGCGCGCACCTCGGTCGCGACGACCGCGAAGCCGCGCCCCGCCTCGCCCGAACGCGCCGCCTCGACTCCGGCGTTGAGCGCGAGCAAGGTCGTCTGGAAGGCGATGCCGTCGATCAGCCCGACGATCGCGGTGATCGCCTGCGAGGATTTGGCGATCTCGCTCATCGCCGCCTTGGCGTTGCCGACGACCGTGTCGCTCGCCTCGGCCTCGGCGAGCACCGCGCTGAACAGCCGGTCGGATTCGCCGGTGCGCGCGACCACCGCCTGCACCGCCTGGTTCGATTCGGTCGCCGCCGCCGCGGTTTCCTCGAGCGTCGCCGCCTGGCGCTCGGTGCGGTGCGACAAATCCTCGGCGGCGCTGCCGATCTCGGCGATGCTCGTCTCGATCGAGCCGATCGCCTCGACCAGGCCGTGCATGGTCGTCTGGAGCTGTTCGGCGGCGGCGTTGAAATCGGTGCGCAGCGCTTCATAGGCGGGGTCGAACATCTGGGTGATACGCGCGGTGAGATTGCCCGCGGCGAGTTCGCCCAGCCCCTCGCGCACCGCGACGATCACGCCCGATCGCGCCGCCGCTTCGGCCTCGATCGCGGCATGGGCGGCCTCGGCGTCGGCGGTCGCCTGCTCGGCGGTGGTGAGGACGCGGACGAGCGCGTCGGCGGTCCAGATCAGCACGCCGGCCTCGACCAGCACGATCACCGCGTGGAGCAGCACGCGCGCGATGCTCCCGACGCCGCCGAAAACATAGACCGGCGCCACGAAATCGAGCAGCAGATGGTGAAGCGCGGTGACGAGCGTCGCGGCGACGATCGCGCGCCAATCGCACAGGATCACCAGCGCCGCGATCACCGCGAAAAACAGCATATGCATGTCGAGCTGCCAGGGATGGCCGGCGAGCACCAGCAGCAGCGCGGCGGGGAGCAAAGGCGCCGCGACCCCCAGGGTGATGCGCGCGGCGGCGCCGGTGCGGCCGCGGCGCAGGTTCCAGGCGGGCAGCGCGACCGCGGCGAGCGCCAGCACGCTCGCGGCGGCGAGCGTCGGGCTGCCGATCGCCCAGCCGGTCGCCACCGTCACCAGCGCGCCGAGCGCCAGCAGCGCCACGAGCACCCGCGCCCCGATCGCGCGCATCGCCGCCAGATTGAGTAATTTCTTCCCCACGCTCATGCCTCCTTCGCCTCGCAACTGGCGGCGCTGCCGCGCATCACCAGCAAGCCCTTCCCCAGCGCCGGCCAAAAAAGCGTGCCGTCACCCTCGATCACTAGGCTCCTTGGCCAGGGACCCCGTCCGCGCAGCGTGACGCCGGGCGCCCGGAGCAGCACATGCGCCGGGGTGGCGCCGAGCGGCAAGATCAACAGCGCCCCGCGCGAGGGCGGCGCGAGCGTCGCCAGCCCCGCCACCGCCGCCGCGACCGCTGCTTGCGCGCCGATCATGCCCCAAGCCTTGGTTGCCATGAGCGCGGGTAAGCCATGGCGGTGCTTGTGGGGTGGTTAACGGGCGTGGACCTCCAGGCACGCCCCGGGACCATGGGGCACGCCGGATCAATGGGTTGGCACGCTTGGTGCGGTAAATTTACGGGGGCAGCGTAACGGCGCGGGAATCGCTCCCCGCGCCGTTACGTCATGCGAAATGAAGCGCCGATCAGCTCGAATAATACATATCGAACTCGACCGGGCTCGGCGTCATTTCCCAGCGGGCGACTTCCTCGCGCTTCAGCTCGATATAGGCCTCGACCTGGTCCTTGCTGAACACGTCGCCCTTCAGCAAGAAGTCCATATCGGCTTCCAGGCTGTCGAGCGCTTCGCGTAGCGAACCGCACACCGTCGGCACGTTGGCAAGTTCCGCCGGGGGCAGGTCGTAGAGGTTCTTGTCCATCGGCTCGCCCGGATGGATCCGGTTCTGAATGCCGTCGAGCCCCGCCATCAGGATCGCCGAATAAGCGAGATAGGGATTGGCGAGCGCATCGGGGAAGCGGAATTCGACGCGCTTCGCCTTGGCGCCCGCGCCATAGGGGATGCGGCACGAGGCCGAGCGGTTGCGGCTCGAATAAGCGAGCAGCACCGGCGCTTCATAGCCCGGCACCAGCCGCTTATAGCTGTTGGTCGAAGGATTGGTGAAGGCGTTCAAGGCCTTGGCGTGCTTGATCACCCCGCCGATGAAGTAAAGGCAGGTTTCGCTGAGGCCCGCATAGCCATTGCCCGCGAACAGCGGATTGCCTTCCTTCCAGATCGACATATGCGTGTGCATGCCCGAGCCATTATCTTCCTTGATCGGCTTGGGCATGAAGGTCGCGGTTTTGCCATAGGCGTGCGCGACTTGATGTACGACATATTTATACACCTGCATCCGATCGGCGGTCTGGACCAACGTGCCGAAGGTGAGGCCGAGTTCGTGCTGGGCGGCGGCGACTTCGTGGTGATGCTTGTCGCACGGCAAGCCCATTTCGAGCATGGTCGAGATCATCTCGCCGCGAATGTCGACCGCCGAATCGACCGGCGCGACCGGGAAATAGCCGCCCTTGGCGCGCGGGCGGTGAGCGAGATTGCCGCCCTCGTAATCGCGGCCGCTATTGGTCGGCAGTTCGATATCGTCGAGCTTGTAATAGCTCGTCGAATAGCTGGTCTCGAACTTCACGTCATCGAACATGAAGAATTCGGCCTCGGGGCCGACGTATACCGTGTCGCCGACGCCGGTGTTCTTCAGATAAGCCTCGGCGCGCTTGGCGGTCGAGCGCGGATCGCGCGCGTAAAGCTCGCCGGTCGAGGGCTCGACGATGTCGCACACCAGGATCAGCATCGGCGTCGCGCTGAACGGATCGACATAGACCGCGTCGAGATCGGGCTTCAGGATCATGTCGCTTTCGTTGATCGCTTTCCACCCCGCGATCGACGAGCCGTCGAACATGAAGCCATCGGTCAACTCATCCTCGCCGACCACCGAGGAAACCATGGTCAGATGCTGCCACTTCCCCTTGGGATCGGTGAAGCGCAGATCGATCCATTCGATCTCCTCGTCTTCGATCATCTTCAGAATATCGGCGGGCGTATGCGCCATGGTGCTGCCTTTCGTGGAGTGAAAATTGCGGAAATCGGGAGCTCAGATCGCGTTTTCGTCGCGCTCGCCGGTGCGGATGCGCAAGGCGCTTTCCACCGGCATGACGAAGATCTTGCCGTCGCCGATGCGCCCGGTGTGCGCCGCCTGGGCGATCGCCTCGACCACGCGCTCGGCGAGGGCATCGTCGATCACCACCTCGAGCTTCACCTTGGGCAGGAAATCGACGACATATTCGGCGCCGCGATAGAGTTCGGTATGGCCCTTTTGCCGGCCGAAACCCTTCGCCTCGGTAACGGTGATCCCGGTGACGCCGACCTCGTGGAGTGCTTCCTTCACCTCATCGAGCTTGAACGGCTTGATGATCGCTTCGACCTTTTTCACGTGACTCGTCCCCGCCCGGTTGCGCCCGTTCGCGCCCCCCATCTTACAAGCTTCGTGCCATTCGGGAAGGGCATCGCGCGGCGAAGGGGCCAGCGGCCGGCGGCGCGCGCGCTGGGCGGCGCGATGCCGGTCGGGCGGGCAATCGGCGCGCGACTGCCCGTTTTTTGGGCAGGAACGCCCGTGCGGGCGCGCGTTGGTCGGGGTGGCGCCGACATGTAATGATTTATCGGTGGCGCCGAGATTGTAACTTGCAATGGCGATTATCCGCGCGAGACGTGAATCGATTGAGTCGCGATCTTTGCACCCGCGACGTTTGTGCTTAATCGAGGCGTGCTCGTGGTGAATCGAGTAAAATAGGGAGAGCGATGATGAGCGACCATCCAATCGGTTATTACATCGTCAAGCTTCGTGGCACCTTCGGCACCGTGATGCCGGGCGCGCCGACGCTCGAATTGTCACTCGGCGTCAACGTGGCGAACGGCGCGGTGACCGGCACCGCCGAGATCAGCCAAGCCATTGCCCCGCCGAACGGCAATCTGCATTTTCCGGTGCATGGCCATCTCTTCAATCCGAGCATCGCCCACGGCCTCAAATTGCTGGTGCTCGAAGGGCAATATGTGGTGTCGTTCCCGCCGCCGGCGATCGGCTCCTATCTCGCGCATTTCAACGGCGCCTTCATCCTCGACGATCACTGGGCGGGCGAGGGCAGCTATAGCTATGGCAACCACCGCGTCGGCCCGGTGCATGTGACGCGCCTCGCCGATTGAACGCGCCGATTGAACCCGGCGATTGAACGCGCCGATCGGAGCGGCCGGCGATCCGAGCCCCCTCGGATCGCCGGCCCCACGCGCGCCGCGCCTGGGCGACCGGCGCCGATGCGCGCGCGACCGGGATGGCTTCAGGCGCGCAAATCACCCCCCGGATGGCGCGGCGATGCAGTCGCGGCGGGGCAGGCTAGATTTTGATGAAATTCGCCGGAACCACGATCGTCATTGCGAGCGTCGTGAAGCAATCCGTCCGCGGGCCTGGTCCCTGGATTGCTTCGTCGCGGCACTCCTCTTGGTGACGAGTCAACGCTATGTCATCACGCCCGAGCGCCGCGAGGCGTGCGCCCAATGGCGATCGCGTGTCTAAATTATCGCGTGTCAGAAATAAGGCGGCTTGTGCAGCCCCGCCGGGCTCAGCGTGAATATCTCGCAGCCATCCTCGGTGATCCCCACCGAATGTTCGAACTGCGCCGAAAGCGAGCGGTCGCGCGTCACCGCCGTCCAGCCGTCGTCGAGCAATTTCACGTCGGGGCGGCCGATGTTGATCATCGGTTCGATCGTGAAGAACATGCCGGGCTTGAGCTCGGGCCCGGTGCCGGGGCGGCCGACATGGACGACCTCGGGCGCGTCATGAAACAGTCGGCCGAGTCCGTGCCCGCAGAAATCGCGCACCACGCCGTAGCGGTGGCGCTCGGCATGGCTTTGGATCGCGTGCGCCACGTCGCCCAGATGATTGCCCGGCCGCGCTTGTTCGACACCGAGCATCAGGCATTCATGAGTCAGCTCGACCAGCCGCCGCGCCTTCAGCGGCACGTCGCCGACCAGATACATGCGGCTCGAATCGCCGTGCCAGCCGTCGAGGATCGGGGTCACGTCGATATTGACGATGTCGCCCGATTTGAGCGGCTTGTCGCTCGGAATGCCGTGGCAGACGACATGGTTGATCGAGATGCAGCAGCTATGGGTATAGCCGCGATAGCCAAGCGTCGCGGGCACGCCGCCGCGGCTGGCGATGAAGCGACGGATCATCTCGTCGAGCGCCGCCGTCGTCACCCCCGGCACCACGTGCGGCGCGATCATGTCGAGCGTTTCGGCGGCGAGGCGGCCCGCCGCGCGCATCCCGGCGAAGCCGTCCGGCCCGTGCAAGCGGATCGCGCCGGTGCGCGCGAGCGGGGCGTCGTCGGTGATATAGTCGGTCATCGCCGCGATATAGCGGACACGGGCGCGCTTTGCGAGGGGGCGGGGCTGGGCTATGCCGCGCGGTATGAGCGAACGCATCTGGACCGCCGCCCTCGTCGTGATCGGCGACGAAATTCTCTCGGGCCGCACCCAAGACAAGAATGTCGCGCAAATCGCGCTCTGGCTCAACGTGCAGGGCATCCGCCTGGCCGAGGTGCGCGTGGTCGGCGATCGGACCGAGGCGATCGTCGAGGCGGTGAACGCCTTGCGCGCGCGCAACGATTATCTCTTCACCACCGGCGGCATCGGGCCGACGCATGACGATATCACCGTCGACGCGATCGCGGCGGCGCTGGGGGTCGGCGTGGTGCATCACCCGCAAGCGCTCGCGGTGCTCGAACGCTATTATGCCGCGCGCGGCGGGCTGACCGAGGCGCGGATGCGCATGGCGCGCGTGCCCGAGGGGGCGAGCCTGATCGAGAACCGCCTGTCGGGCGCGCCGGGCATTCGGATCGGCAACATCTTCATCATGGCCGGCGTGCCGCACATCACCGCCGGCATGCTCGACGCGCTGACCGGCACGCTCGAAGGCGGGCGGCCGGTCGTCTCGCGTACCTTGGGCTGTTGGGTGGCGGAAAGCGAAGTCGCCGATCTGCTGCGCGAGGCCGAGCGCGCGCATCAAGGCGTCGCGATTGGCAGCTATCCGTTTTTCCGCGAAGGGCGGGTCGGCGCCAATTTCGTGATCCGTGCGACCGACCCGGCGCTCGCCGAGCATTGCGCGGCGGACCTCGCCGAGCGACTGGCGGCGAGCGGCTGGCCGTCGGTATCGGGCGGTATCTGATGCAGTAAAGCCACGCCGGGCTTGAAATATTCTTCCCCTCTTGCCCCGTTCGACACGCGCGCTACACTCATTAGTGTTTCGTAACATGTCATAAACGGTCGCCCCGGCGACCCGAACAAAGGGTGAGGGAAGAATGATCGAGCGGACTCGCCGGCTGCGGCCGGCGCTGATGACGGGCGTGGCGACCTTGGGTCTTGTGCTGGGCGGCGGCGCTGCAAGCGCGCAAACGACGCTCGCTGTGAACAATCCGGCGATCGACTTGACCGCGCCAGGCCATGCCCGCGAAGACGCCCTGGCGGCACTCGCGCCGGAAAGGGCGGCATCGGAGCCCTATGGCCCGATGTCGGTCGCCCAGATGGAGCGCGTCGCGGCGAGCCGAACCGGTCTGCAAACAATCAACGTCGATATCGCGAAGCCCGAACCGCAGGTTCTGATCGCGCTGCCGAACACGCCGACCACCGCCGTCGATCCCAACAACATCACTGGCATCGGCCAGATGGTGGTTGCCGTTCCCTTGGGGGGCGCCTCCTTCAATCTCGGCACGTGCACGGGAAGCCTGATCAATCCGCGTACCGTGCTTTTCGCCGCGCATTGTGTCAACTCGCGCGCCGCTACCGCCTATGGGTCGGGAAGCGGCGGCGTCGCGATTGGTTTCGGCTTCAATGCAAGCAACGGCCCATTTGCGGCGGGTTCGCCCGTCGGTAATTGGGTGGTCGGGGAAGGAGCGCGCCCGGCGTTTACCACCAGCACCCAGCAAAATTTCTACACGGCCGAAGCTGTGGTCTACAACCCCTTGTCGTTAGAGCCTGCCGCGCGGTCTTTTCTGTACGGAGACGTGGCGCTCGCCTCGCTCGACACACCCGCTCGCAATATTCCGACTTGGTCTTTGCTGTTCTCGCCGCTGCCCGCGCCTGGCCAGATCAGCGCCAACAACGGTACGGGCTATCACGTGACGATAGCCGGCTACGGCCGCAACGGCACGGGTATCAGCGGTGACCAGGCGGTCGATTTTCGCCGCCGCCTGGCTGAGAATTGGCTCGGCGCGCTCGCCTCGATCGCCGATTTCGAAGGCGCCGTCTTCGCCCCGGGCCGCAGCGCGAACCTGATTCAAAATCTCTATTGGCTTGATTTCGACGATCCGCTGCGCGGGACCGCTGGTGCTGCTCCGCTCGATTTCAATCCATTTAGGGACAATGCGCTTCCCAGAGAAGGCATCACTGCGCCGGGTGATTCGGGTGGGCCGCTTATTCTTGACCGTACCTTCGCTCGCCAGGTTGTGATTGGTGTATTGTCCGGGGGGTATCCACGCTTCTTCAATACACCAAATTACGGCTACGGCGCTGTTAGTTTTTATCAGCCACTTTATCTTTATTGGGACTGGATTGCAGCAAACAATCCCTACCGATATGTCGGCGCGGCGGCTGGCAATGGCAATTGGGAGGACCCCACTCGGTGGGTTTCGTTGCAGGACCCCAATTATTTCATCATCGGTGCGAATGGGCAGTTGGTCAACGGCGTTCCTTCGGTGACGGGTGAACAAAGCACCGGCACGTCGGGCAAGTTCGGCCAGATTTGCGTTCAGGGGAACGTGGTCGGCGCGATCGGCAACAATGTCTGCCGCGACGTGCGAACCGGTGGGCTCGTCACCACGCCGGGCGGTATCGGTACCGCCGACGCGCTGCCGGTCGCCGGGCCGAGCAACGGCAAAGAGAATTTCGTCGCCGACTTGGAGGGGGGCGCGCAGCCTGGCGCGGAGACGATCGATCCCAATGTTCGGCCCGAACCCCAAGCCCCGGCGCTGCCGATCCCGGCGCCCACTATCGCCAACGGCCTGCCGGGCGCGACCAATTTCGTGCCCAACAACACCGCCGGCAACCGCACCGCCGGCGTACTGCCGCGCTATTTCGACGTGACGCTGAGCAACGCCGGCACCACCACGCTCAACTCGACCGTCACCATCGACCGGCTGCGGATCAACGGCGTGCAGGCGGGGCTCACCATCGCGCAGAACGCCCGGCTCAACGTGCTCAACGACGTGACGCTGCAAATCGGCACGCTCGCGGTGAACGGCACGCTCAGCAGCGCGAACGACTTTTTCTTCGCGGCGGGCGGCATCAACGGCACCGGCACGATCATCGCGCCCTTCACGACGAGCGTCGCGGGGGTGATCTCGCCGGGGGCGACCGGCAACGCCGGCTCGATCGGCACGCTCACCTTCGTCGGCAATCTGATCCTGGCGAGCGGCAACACGACGCTGATCGATCTGGGCGCGAACGGCGTGTCGGACCTGATCCAGGTCAACCGTACCACGCCGACCGCCGCTGATGGCATCGCCTCGGTCGGCGGCGCGGTGCAGTTCCGCTTCGATCCGGCGACGCTGCGCGCGAACAACGTCTATACCTTCGTCAATGCGCAAAACGCGGTGCAGGGGACGTTCGCCGGCACCTCGGGCGCGTTCAGCGCGATCCTGTCGCCGCGGCTCGTCTATAACGCGAGCAGCGTCCAAGTCGTCGTCCAGCCGGGCAGCTATCGCGCCGTGCTCGCCGGCGGCACGCCGACCCAGCGCGCGTTCGCCGGGCTGCTCGACGCCAATCGCGGCTTCGGCACGGTCGATCAGTCGATCTACGCCCAGCTCGATCTGCAGAACGCCGCGACCATCGCCGGCCAGCTCGAAAGCTTCGCGCCGCGCGCCGAAGCGCTCGTGCCCAATATCGGCATCGCCGCGACCGATACGATCGCGCGCTTCCACCGCGACCGGCTCGCGACGCGCGACAGTGCCGAGGTCGAGGGCGGCAGCATCACGATGATCGGCCAGCCGCTGCAATTCGCGCAAACCGGCTTCGCGCTCGCCGGCGGGCTCGGCGCGGTGCAGGCGACGAGCGACGCCGCGCCCACCACCGTCGCGCGCAACCGGCTGCCCGAGGATATGAACGCCTATCTCGCCGCCGGCTTCATCGATGGTCAGGCCGCGCCGCTGCGCAACGCCCAGCCCGCCGGCGGTCGCGATCAGCTCGACGGCTTCTTCGTGGTCGGCGGCATCGAAAAGGAGATGGACGCGCAAAGCTTCGTCGGCTTGTCGTTCAGCTATGCGCAGCTGGCGGGGCGCACGGCGGGCGGCGGCAATCAGCGCGCCACCTTCGGCCTTTACGAAGCCACTGTTTATGCCAAGTCCGAACTCGCCAAGGGCTGGTCGCTGGATGGCCAGCTCAGCGCCGGCGCGTATAACGCGGGGACGCAGCGCAACCTGCAATTCTTGGGAACGCCGCTGCGGCTCACCACCGGCCAGAGCGGGGTCGCTTTCTCGGGCGAAGTCGGCGGGCAATATGAGTTCGGCATGGGCTTCCTGCGCGTCGCGCCGCGCCTGGCCAGCCGCACCAGCTATTTCGACTTCGCGACCGTCGATGAAACGGGCGGGATCGGCGCGCTGACCTATTATCGGCCCAAGCTGCTCTCGATCCAGGGCCGCGCGGGCTTGATCGTGCAGACCGAGAAATATCGCAACTTCCGCCCCTATGTGACGGCCTATTACGTCCATGAGTTCAACGACGCGCGCTCGCCGCTGTTCGGCGTGAATTTCGTCGGCGCGGGCGCCCCGGGGGCCAATTTCCTCGGCGGGCGGGTCGATCGCAACTGGGGCGAGGTCAGCGGCGGGTTGACCTATTCGGTCGGCCGGATCGACCTGACCGTCGCCGCCGACACCACGTTCGAGCGCGACGACGTGCGCAACCAAAGCTATCGCGGCTCGATCCGTTTCCGCTTCTGATCGCGTCGTGAAAAATCGGGGCCGCGCCTGCCGGAAGGGAGGCGCGGCCCTTTTTCGTGGCGGCTTATCCACAGCCGCGTCGCGGGGCCCGCTGGCATGATCGGCCGCGCGCGGCCATAATCGGCCGCCATGGCGCATTCCGGCTTCGTACCCCTTCGCATCTTCTCCAGCTTCACCATGCTCGAGGGCGCGATCGAGCCCAAGGCGATCGCCAAGCGCGCGCAAAAGCTGCGCTTCCCCGCCGCCGCGATCAGCGATCGCAACGGGCTTTACGGCGCGATGGCCTTTTCGGAAGCCGCGCGCGGCGCCGGGGTGCAGCCGATCATCGGCGCGATGCTCGGCGTCGCGCGCCCCGATCAGCCCGAGGGCACGGCCGCGGCGCTCGATTGGCTCGCGCTCTATGCGCAGGACGAGGCGGGCTATCTGAACCTGTGCCATCTCGTCTCGCAAGCCCATCTCGCGCGCCCATTGGAACTCGCGCCGCACGTCCCGCTCGCCGCGCTGGAGGGGCATAACGCCGGGCTGATCGCGCTGACGGCGGGGGGCGAGGGCGCGCTCGCTCGGCTGATCGCGGAAGACCAGCCCGCGCGCGCCGAGGCTTATCTGGCGCGGCTCGAGGCGCTCTTCCCCGATCGGCTCTATATCGAACTCGCCCGGCGCGGCGATCCGATCGAGACGCGCGCGGAAGAGGCGTTGCTCGATCTGGCCTATGCGCGCGGCCTGCCGATCGTCGCGACCAACCCCTGCTGTTATGCCGAGGCCGATTTCGGCGCCGCGCATGATGCGATGCTGTGTATCGCCAACTCCACTTATATCGCGAGCGACGACCGCCCGCGCAGCTCACCCGACGCTTGGATGAAGCCCGCCGAGACGATGGCGGCGCTGTTCGAGGATCTGCCCGAGGCGATCACGAACACGCTCGTCGTCGCCCAGCGCTGCGCGGTGGCGGCGCCCAAGCGCAAGCCGATCCTCCCCAGCCTCGCCGGCGACCGCGATGGCGAGGCGGCGCTGCTGCGCGAGCGCGCGTCGGCGGGGCTAGAGAAACGGCTGGCGAAGATCGCGGCGCTCGAGAACAAGCCCTGGCCCATGGGCACCACGCCCGTTCGCGCTGAGCTTGTCGAAGCGCCGTCCTGCCTTGGGCGTGAAGCAGGACCGGGCTTCGACAAGCCCGGCCCGAACGGGGAGAAAGGCCATGAGGATTGGACCCGGCCCTATCGCGATCGGCTCGATTATGAGCTGGGCGTCATCATCAACATGGGCTTCCCCGGCTATTTCCTGATCGTCGCCGATTTCATCCAATGGGCGAAGGAACAGGATATTCCGGTGGGGCCGGGGCGCGGATCGGGCGCGGGCTCGGTCGTCGCCTGGGCGCTGACGATCACCGATCTCGATCCGATCAAGCTCGGGCTGCTGTTCGAACGCTTCCTCAACCCCGAGCGTGTGTCGATGCCCGACTTCGACATCGATTTCTGCGAAACCCGGCGCGAGGAAGTGATCCGCTACGTCCAGCGCAAATATGGCGCGGACCATGTGGCGCAGATCATCACTTTCGGGCGGCTGAAGGCGCGCGCGGTGCTGAAGGATACCGGGCGCGTGCTGCAGATGAGTTATGGCCAGGTCGATCGGCTGGCCAAGCTCGTCCCCAACCACCCGACCGATCCCTGGACGCTCGACCGCGCGCTTAACGGGGTGAGCGAACTCGCGAGCGAATATAAAAGCGACGTCGACGTGCGCCAGCTGCTCGATCTGGCGATGAAGCTCGAAGGCCTGCCGCGCCATTCGTCGACCCATGCGGCGGGGGTGGTGATCGGCGATCGCCCGCTCGCGCAATTGATCCCGCTCTACCGCGATCCGCGCTCGGACATGCCGGTCACCCAGTTCGACATGAAATATGTCGAAGGCGCGGGGCTGGTGAAGTTCGACTTTCTCGGCCTGAAAACGCTGTCGGTGCTCAAGAAAGCGGTCGAGATGCTGGCGGCGCGGGGCATCGCGGTCGATCTCGACGCGCTCGGCTGGGACGATCCGGAAGTCTATAAGCTGCTCCAGCGCGGCGACACGGTCGGCGTGTTCCAGCTCGAAAGCGAAGGGATGCGGCGTACGCTCTCCGCCGTGCGCCCCTCGAACTTCGGCGACATCATCGCGCTGGTTTCGCTCTATCGCCCGGGGCCGATGGACAACATCCCGAGCTTCGGCCGCCGCAAGAACGGGCAGGAGGTGATCGACTATCCCCACCCGCTGCTCGAAACCATCTTGGCCGAAACTTACGGCATCTTCGTCTATCAGGAACAGGTGATGCAGGCGGCGCAGATCCTCGCCGGCTATAGCCTGGGCGGCGCCGATATGCTGCGCCGCGCGATGGGCAAGAAGATCAAGGCCGAGATGGACGCGCAGCGCGCGATCTTCGTCAAGGGCTGCGCCGAGGTGAATAATATCCCCGCGGCCAAGGCGAATGAATTGTTCGATTTGATCGACAAATTCGCCGGTTATGGCTTCAACAAATCGCACGCGGCCGCCTATGCGCTGCTCGCTTATCAGACCGCGTGGTTGAAGGCGCACCACCCGCATGAATTTTTCGCGGCCTCGATGTGTTTCGACATCGCGCTCACCGACAAGCTGGCGATCTTCGTCGACGATATGCGCCGGCTGGGGGTGAAGATGTTGCCGCCGTGTGTGAACGCGTCGGCGGCGGAGTTCATTGTGGAAGATCTTTCAAGCCCCTCCCCTTTAGGAGTTTCGGGTCGGCCATGCTCCCAGCATGGCCTAAGCAGTCCGGGGGACTGCTTACCCGAAGCTGGGTTGGGGTGGGGGCCGTCAGTACCGGGCGCCGCGCTCCTCACGCCGCCCCCACCCCCATCCCCTCCCCTGAAGGGGAGGGGAGAATTAGCCGTGCGCTATGCGCTCGCCGCGCTCAAATCGGTGGGCGAGGGGGCGATGGAGAAGTTGGTCGCCGAGCGCGACGCGCGCGGGGGCTTCAAATCGCTCGACGATCTGGCGGGTCGCGTCGATCCGCGCCTGCTCAACAAGCGCCAGGTCGAAACGCTCGCCGCCGCCGGCGCGTTCGACGCGCTCGACGCCAATCGCGCCGGGGTGTTCGCCGCCGCCGAGACGATCCTCGCCGTCGCCGCGCGCCGGCACGAGGCGCGGACCAGCGGCCAGGGCGGGCTGTTCGGCGATGCGGACGTCGGCGGCGAGGCGATCAAGCTGCCGCAATCGGCGCGCTGGAGCCTCGCCGAGCGGATGGAGCAGGAAAAGGAGGCGTTCGGCTTCTATTTCTCCGCCCACCCGGTCGATCGTTACCGGGTGCTCGCACGCGGCGCGACGCTGTTCGCGCGGCTGGGCGAGGTCGCGATTCCCGCCGGCGGGCGCGCCACCGCGCAAATGGCGGTGCTGGTCGAGGAAGCGCGTTGGCGCACCTCGGCCAAGGGGAAGCGCTATTTGATGGCGACGCTCTCCGACCCCTCGGGCCAATTCGTCGCGACTTGCTTCGACGATGGGCCCGCCGCCGATCTGGAGGAAGCCGCGCGCGTCGGCGGGTGCGGCCTCGCCAGCGTCGAGCTCGATCGCCGCGATGGCGACGAGACCCCGCGCGTCACCGTGAAAAAGCTGGTGCCGTTCGAAAGCCTCGCGGTCGGCATGCCGATGCTGCTCGATCTGGTGGTCGAGGACGCGGGTGGCATCGCCGCGCTCGCGGGTCTGCTGAGCGACGCGCGCGGCGGGCGCGGGCAGGTGCGCGCGCGGATCGCGATCGAGGGCGGCGCGGCGACCTTGGTGCTGGGCCGTGACTTCCTGCTCGACGCCGAGCTTGCGGCGCGCATTGAGACTCTGCAAGGTGTGCGTGACGTAGCGCTGGGACCGGCCGAAACGGGTCGGCTCGCGCTCGCCGGCTGAGGGCGCCATCGCCCGGCCGCGCAACGAGAGGAGCGGGACGATGCTGGGTGAAGCCTTGGGCGAAATGCAGGATTATGAGCTGCGCGTGACGCGGCTGATCGATCACGCCGCGCGCGAACATGGCCGCCGCGAGATCGTGACGCGCTGGGCCGATGGCCGCGAGACGCGCACCGATTGGGCGGGCATCGCGCGCGACGCCAAGAAGCTCGCCCAGGCGCTCGAACGCTTGGGGGTGAAGCCCGGCGAGCGCGTCGCGACGCTCGCCATGAACCACGCGCATCATCTGATCGCCTGGTATGGCGCGATCGGCATGGGCGGGGTGATCCACACGATCAATCCGCGCCTGTTCGAGGATCAGCTGGCGTATATCGCCAACCACGCCGAGGACCGGGTGCTGTTCTATGACCGCGTTTTCGCGCCGATCGTCGAGCGGATGCGGCCGCGTTGGACGACGATCGAGCATTATGTGTGCTTCGACAACGGCGAATTCGATGCGTTGCTGGGCGGCGAGAGCGGCGATTATGCCTGGGTCGAAGGGCCCGAGCGTGACGCCTGCATGCTCTGCTATACGAGCGGCACCACCGGCAATCCCAAGGGCGTGCTCTACACCCACCGCTCGACCGTGATCCACGCGCTCGCCGAGATGCAGCCGGCGGTGTTCGCGCTCGATGCGCAGGCGGTCGCGCTGCCGATCGTGCCGATGTTCCATGCCGCCGCCTGGGGGCTGCCCTTCGCGGGGGCGGCGGCGGGGATCAAATTCGTCTATTCGGCGGTCAACGAACCCGCCGTGCTGTGCGAGCTGATGAACCGCGAGCGGGTGACGCATTCGGCGGGCGTGCCCACGGTATGGCTCGGCCTGTTCCAATATATGGACGCGACCGGCGACGCGCCGCGCCATTTGAAGATCGTGACGATCGGCGGCTCGGCCGCGCCCCGCGCGATGGTCGAGCGGATCATGGGCATGGGGGTGCGGGTGAACCACGCCTGGGGGATGACCGAGACCTCCCCCATCGGCACGATGGGCGCGCCGAGCCATGATTGGGAGGATTTGAGCTTCGCCGAGCGGGTCGAGCAGACGTGCAAACAGGGCCGCGTGCCCTTCGGCATCGAGCTGCGCGTGGTCGACGAGGACGGCCGCGAGCAGCCGCGCGACGGGGCGAGTTCGGGGCGGCTGCAAATCCGTGGGCCGTGGGTGATCAAACGCTATTTCAAGGCGGATGCGCCCGCGCTCACCGACGACGGCTGGTTCGACACCGGCGACGTCGCGGTGCTCCACCCGTGCGGCACGATGCAGATCACCGATCGCGCCAAGGACGTGATCAAATCGGGCGGCGAATGGATCAGCTCGGTCGAGCTGGAAAACGCGGCTATCGGCTGCCCGGGGGTGGCCGAAGCCGCCGCGATCGGCGTGCCCCACCCGAAATGGGACGAGCGCCCGCTGCTGCTGGTGGTGAAGAAACCGGGGGCGGAGGTTTGCGCCGAGGATGTGCGCGCGCATCTGGCGGGGCAGGTGGCGAAATGGTGGCTGCCCGACGAGATTTTGTTCGTCGACTCGCTGCCGCATTCGGCGACGGGGAAATTGCTGAAGACGGCGCTGCGGGAGCAGTATCGGGAGTATCGCTTGGGGGCGGCGGCTTGAGGGGGGGCTTCGTCACGGCGGCGAAGGGAGCCAAGCCCCGTGTCAAGCACGGGGCGACGCAGGAATGAGGACTATCGGTTTTACTTGATTATTGCTTGGTCGGGGTTGGCCAGCCTGTGGTCGGTTCGGTTGGTCAAACGGCGAACTACCGCGCCAATAATCAATTTTCGTCGCCCCGTGCTTGACACGGGGCTTGGCTTTTCTCGTTGCTCGCTACCGGGAACCACATATCCCATAAATCGCGCCAGTCCGGATTGCCCGCTTCGATCAGCGCGAACTTCCACTCTCGGCGCCATTTCTTCACCAGTTTCTCCCGGGCGATCGCTGCCTCGATCGCCTCGTGCCATTCGACATGGACGAGACGGTGTTTGGCGAAGTCGGCGACGTGCTTCGAACCTTGTCCCTCGCGGTGCTGGTAAACGCGGCGGATCAGATCCGAGGTCACGCCGACATACATGCCGCCGCGATAGCGGTTCGCCATGATATAGACCCAGCCGCCGCGCTGCATGGCGTTCGTTCTGCCAGGGCGGCGGGCGGAAGAAAAGCCGAGCCCCGTGTCGAGCACGGGGCGACGGGTAAGGGTGGCTATGGGAAAGTTTGATCCGATAGCTTGACCGGTTACGATAAGGTCGCCCCGTGCTCGACACGGGGCTTGGCTAACCCTTGCCACCCGCGCCCCCACGCGCCATCACCTCGCTCATGAGCGGCCACCCCCTCTCCCCCCTAATCGCCCGCGTCCTCGCGCCCAATCCGTCGCCCTTTACCCATACGGGTACGCAAACCCACCTCATCGGCACCAGCGACCTCGCGATCATCGATCCCGGCCCCGATGACGCGCGCCACCTCCACGCGCTGCTCGAAGCGATCGCCGGCCGACCGGTGCGCGCGATCCTAGTCACCCATACCCACCGCGATCACAGCCCCTTGTCGCGGGCGCTCGCCGCCGCGACCGGCGCGCCCGTCATCGGCTGCGCGCCGCTCGCGCTGAGCATGGAAGGCCGCGCCGATGCAGCGTTCGACACTGATTACGCCCCCGATCACATCCTCACCGAGGGCGACGAAGTGCAGGGCGATGGCTGGACGCTCACCGCCGTCGCCACCCCGGGCCATACCAGCAACCACCTCGCCTTCGCGTTCCCCGAGGAAAAGGCGCTGTTCTCGGGCGATCATGTGATGGGCTGGTCGACCACCGTCGTCATGCCGCCCGATGGCGATATGGGCGCGTTCATGGCGAGCCTGGAGAAATTGCTCGCCCGCGACGACGCCATTTATTACCCCGCGCATGGCGAGCCGGTCGAGAACCCCCAGCGCTACGTCCGCCATTTGCTCGGCCACCGCCAGTTGCGCGAGCGGCAGATCGCCGATCAACTCGCACAAGGCCCGCGCGCGATCCCGGCGATGGTGCAAGCGATGTATGTCGGGCTCGATCCGCGGCTGGTGCGCGCGGCGGAAGGATCGGTGCTCGCGCATCTGCTCGACATGGAAAAGCGCGGGATCGCGGCGCGGGAGGGGGCGGCGTGGCGCCGGGCGTGAAGCGCGCGCTGCCCTGGGCGGGGGGCGCGGCGATCGGGCTCGCGGCGGGCTTGAGCGCCTTCGCGCTCGCGCCCGCGCCGCCGCCGCGCTTCGTCGAGCGCGCGCCCGATCCCGCCAAGATCGCGGAACAAGTGCGCGAGGGGCTGCGGGCGCAAGGCGCGCTCACCGTGCTCACCGCGCGCTATGTCGCGCTGGTCGAGGCCAAGAGCGGCGATTTCGTGTTCGAGACCAAGCGGACGTTGCTGATGCCGGGGCAGGCGCGCTATCTGGTCGATCTGCGCGGCATCGGCCCGCGCGACCTGCGGTGGGAGGCGGCGACGCGCACGCTCCATTTGACGCTGCCGCCGATCGCGCTCGCCGGGCCGCAAGTCGATCTCGGCGCCGTGAAAGTCTTTGGCGAGGGCGGGCTGCTCGCGGGGCTGGGCGATGCCGCCGAACGGCTCGACGCGAACAACCGCCTCGCCGCGCAGAACGACTTGATCCGCCAGGCGCACGCCGCCGAGCCGATGGACCAAGCGCGGGCGGCGGCGCGCAAGCTGGTGGGCGCCTTGTTCGCCGCGCCGCTCCAGGCGGCGGGGCAGAAGCCCAAGCTCGACATTCGCTTCGCCGACGAGCCGCGCTGAACTTGCCCGCGCGCGCGCGGCGGCATAGGGCATCGCGATGGACGATGTGCTGATCGTGGGGGCGGGGCATGGCGGCGCGCAAGCCGCGATCGCGCTGCGCCAAGGGGGCTTTGGCGGGCGGATCACGCTGGTGGGCGACGAGCCCGAGCTACCCTATGAGCGCCCGCCGCTCTCCAAGGATTATCTCGCGGGAGACAAGCCCTTCGAGCGGCTGCTGATCCGCCCGCCGAGCTTTTGGGCCGAGCGCGACATCGGCTTCCGCCTCGGCGCGCCGGTGGTGCGCGTCGATGCGGCGGCGCGCATGGTCGAGACGGCGGAGGGCGCGCGGCTCGATTATGCGCACCTCATCTGGGCGACGGGGGGCGCGCCGCGCCGGCTCACCTGCCCGGGGGCGGAGGCGGTGCACTATATCCGGTCGCGCGCCGACGTCGATCGGCTGCGGACCGCGATCGAGGGCGCGCGGCGCGTCGCGGTGGTGGGGGGCGGCTATATCGGGCTCGAGGCCGCCGCCGTGCTCGCCAAGCGCGGGCACGCGGTGAGCGTGATCGAGGCGCAGCCCCGGCTGCTCGCGCGCGTCGCGGGGGCGGCGCTCAGCGATTTCTTCGCGGCCGAACACCGCGCGCACGGCGTCGAGCTCTTGCTGGGCGCGGGGGTGCGCGAGGTGACGCGCGACGGGGGCCGCGTGACCGGGGTCGCGCTCGCCGACGGGCGCGTGGTGTCGGCGGACGTGGTGATCGCGGGCATCGGCATCATCCCGTCGGTCGCGCCGTTGCTCGACGCCGGCGCCGAGGGCGGAAACGGGGTGCGCGTCGACGCCTTTTGCCGCACCAACCTGGCGGGCGTCTTCGCGATCGGCGACGGCGCGGCGCACGCCAATGATTTCGCGGGCGGCGCGGTGATCCGGCTCGAATCGGTACAGAACGCCAATGACATGGCGAGCACGGCGGCCAAGGCGATCCTGGGCGCGCCGGTGCCCTATCGAGCCGTGCCCTGGTTCTGGTCGAACCAATATGATCTGAAGCTGCAGACGGTGGGCTTGAGCGCGGGGCATGACGCCGCGATCACGCGCGGCGATCCGGGGGCGCGCTCCTTCTCGGTGGTTTATCTGCGCGAGGGGGCGGTGATCGCGCTCGATTGCGTGAACGCGGTCAAGGATTATGTCGCCGGGCGCGCGCTGGTCGCGGCGCGCGCGCGGATCGATCCGGCGCTGCTCGCCGATCCCGGCGTGGCGTTGAAGGGCTTGGCGGCCTGAGCACGAGGTGACGGGGCGACGATTGGCTTTAAAGGAGGTCAGCGCCACTTAGAGCACCGTGCGTTCATTCGGCATCGAGCGCCAAACCGTTCGCCCTGAGCGTGTCGAAGGGCCGTACTTCTCAACGACGGTCGACAAGAAGAACGGTGCTTCGACAAGCTCAGCACGAACGGATGGGAGGCGGTTCTGATTGGGCGTAGCGCGCGCTCGCGCGCCGCCCCCGCTCTTTCCCCGCGCGCCGCCCGCCGCTAAGCCCCCGCGCATGACCGCGCGGCGCGCCTGGACCCGAGAATTCGCCGCGACCTGCCGGCTCGCCGCGCCGCTCGTGCTCACCAATCTCACCCAACAGGCGATCCAATCGACCGACGTGCTGCTGCTCGGCTGGCGCGGCGCGCCGAGTCTGGCGGCGGGAGCGCTGGGCGCGAATCTTTATGTCGCGTTCCTGATCTTCGCGGTGGGGGTGGTGACCGCCGTTTCGCCGATGCTCGCGCGCGAGCTGGGCGCCAGGCGCCACAGCGTGCGCGAGGTGCGGCGCACGGTGCGCCAGGGGCTGTGGGTGAGCGTCAGCCTCTGCCTGCCCGCCTGGGCGATCCTGTGGCATGCCGATGTGCTGCTGATGGCGCTGGGGCAGGCGCCCGATCTCGCGCGCGAGGCGACGGCGTTCGTGCGCGCGATCATGTGGGGGCTGTTGCCGGCGTGCTTCTATCTGGTGCTGCGCGGGTTTCTGGCGGCGCTCGAACGGCCCTTTTGGTCGCTCGCGGTGGCGGTGATCGCGGTCGTCTTCAACGCGGTGCTCAACTATGGGCTGATCTTCGGCCATTTCGGGCTGCCCGCGCTCGGCGTGGTCGGGGCGGGGCTGGGGAGCAGCCTGACGCAGAGCTTCCTGTTCCTGGCGCTCGCGCTGGTGATCCAGTTCCATCCGCGCTTTCGGCGCTATCACCTATTCGGCCGCTGGTGGCACGCCGATTGGCCGCGTTATGCCGCGCTGTGGCGGCTCGGCGGGCCGATCGCGGTGACGCTCGGGCTGGAAGTGACGGTGTTCAACGCCGCCGTTTTCCTGATGGGGCTGTTCGGCACCGCCCCGCTCGCCGCGCATGCGATCGCGATCCAGATCGCGAGCACGACCTTCATGGTGCCGCTGGGCATCGCCCAGGCGGCGACGGTGCGCGTCGGGCTCGCGCTCGGGCGTGAGGACCGCGCCGCGATCGGCCGCGCGGGGTGGACCGCGATCGCGCTCGGCACCGGCTTCATGGCGGCGTGCGGCGCGGTGATGCTCGCGGTGCCCGAGGTCTTCGTCGCCGCCTTCCTCGCGCGCGACGCCGCCAATGCCGAGGTGTTTCGGCTCGCGGTCGCCTATCTGGGGGTGGCGGCGGTGTTCCAGCTGGTCGATGGCGCGCAAGCGGTGGGGGCGGGGGCGCTGCGCGGCTTGCAGGATACGACCGTGCCGATGTTCTTCGCGTTGATCGGCTATTGGGTGGTCGGCCTGGGGACGTCGCTCTGGCTCGGCTTCCATTTGCGCTGGGCGGGGCTCGGGATTTGGTGGGGCTTGGCGCTCGGGCTCGCGGTGGTGGCGGTGATGATGCTCGCGCGCTGGAGCCGGCGCGATCGCTTGTCGATCAAGACCGAGGGCGGGGCGGTGATGGCGCATTGAGAAATGCGCCACCCTGGCGTTCGCCGGGGCGACGGGGGTGTTCTATTTGCCCGCCGCCGGCACCGGCCCTTGCGGGGTCGCGTCGATCAGCGTGTCGCCGCCGAGCGTGCGGTAGAGCGCGACCAAATTGGTCGCCGCGATCAGCCGCGTGTTCACCAGCCCCTGTTGCGCCTGATAGAGCGTGCGCTGCGCGTCGAGATTGGTGAGATAGGTATCGACCCCGCCGCGATAGCGCGCGCCCGAAAGCCGGAAGGTCTCCTCGGCGGCGCGGGTCAATTGCTCCTGCGCGCGCAATTGCTCCGCGATGGTGCCGCGCCGGGCGAGCGCGTCGGCGACTTCACGGAACGCGGTCTGGATCGTCTGCTCGTAAGTCGCGAGCGCCGCGTCGAACTGGGCGCGCGCCTGGGCGACGCCGGCCCGCCCCGCGCCGCCGGCGAACACCGGATAGCTGATGCCCGGCGTCGCGGTGTAATTGAACGCGTTGGTGGTGAATAAATTGGTCAAATTGTTCGAGGCGAGCCCGGCGATGCCCGTCAGCGTCAGCCGCGGGAAGAGCGCCGCGCGCGCCGCGCCGATCTGGGCATTGGCCGAGAGCAGCTGATATTCGGCCTGCACCACATCGGGCCGGCGCAGCAACACGCTCGAATCGAGTCCGGCGGGGAGTTCGGCGAGCTGGGGCAAAGTCTCCTCGATCGAGCCGGGGAGATCCTCGGCCGGCACGCTCGCCCCGACCAGCAATTGCAGCGCGTTGACGTCCTGCGCGACCAGGGTGCGCTGATTGGCGGCATTCGCCCGCGCGGTCTCGAGCGTCTGCTCGGCCTGGGTCAAATCAGTGCGCGGCGCGACCCCGCCATCGACGCGCGCGCGGGTGAGGCGCACGCTCTCCTCGGCGACCTTGGCGGTCTGCTCGGCGAGCGCGAGCAGCGATTTGTCGGCGCCATATTGCAGCCAGGCATTGGCGACGTCGCCCACCAGCACCAGCCGCGTCGCGCGCGCGCCCGCCTCGCTCGCGAAATATTGGTTCTTCGCCGCCAAAGTGAGCGCGGCGACGCGGCCGAACAAATCGATCTCGAATTGCGTCGCGCCCAGGTTGAGCGAGTAATTGGTGCGCTGCCCGCCGACGACCGGCGCGCCATTATTGTTCGATCGCCCGGTGCCGGGGTCGACGAAGCTGACCGTGTTGTTGGTGTTGATCGTCGGGAAATTCTGCGCGCGCTGGATACGCAGCTGGGCGCGCGCCGCCTCGATATTGGCGAAGGCGACGCGCAGATCGCGGCTGTTGGTAAGAGCGCGCTCGATCACGCGTTGCAGGCGCGGGTCGCGGAAAATGTCGCGATAATCGACGCGGGCGAGCCCGGCGCTGTTGGCACGGTACGCATCGCCGCTCGGCCAGGCGACGGGCACCGGCGCCGCCGGGCGCTGATAGCGCGGCACGAAGGAGCAGCCGCCGAGCAGCGCGACCAGGATCAGCGCCGCGCCCCTCATGCCGGCGCGCCTTGGGTGGGGGGCTTGGGCTCATGGTGGAGCCGCTTGAGCGCGTCGCGCGAGGTGCGGCGCACGATCACGAAGAACAGCGGGATGTAGAACACCGCGAGCAAGGTCGCGGTCAGCATCCCGCCGATCACCGCCGTGCCGATCGCGATCCGCGAATTGGCGCCCGCCCCGGTCGAAATCGCAAGCGGCAACACGCCGAAGATCAGCGCCAGGCTGGTCATCAAAATCGGGCGCAAGCGGATGCGCGCCGCCTCGATCGCCGCCTCGATCACGCGCTTGCCCTGTTTCTCGGCGGCCTCGGCGAATTCGATCATCAGGATCGCGTTCTTGGCGGCGAGCCCCATCGTCGTCAGCAGCCCGATCTGGAGATAAACGTCGTTGACCAGCCCGCGAAGCGTCACCGCGAACACCGCGCCCACCAGCCCCAAGGGGATGATGAGCAGCACCGCGATCGGGATCGTCCAGCTTTCGTAAAGCGCGGCAAGACACAGGAACACGACGAGCAGCGCCAGCGCATAGAGATAGGGCGCCTGGCCCGACGACAGCCGCTCCTGATAGCTGAGCCCCGCCCAGGCGATCGAGGTGCCGGGATATTTGGCGGCGAGCGCCTCGATCCGGTTCATCGCCTCGCCCGAGCTGCGCCCCGGCGCCGCTTGGCCGTTGAACTCATAGGAAGCGACGCCGTTGAAGCGCGAGAGCGAGGGCGGCGCGCTCGACCAGCCGATCTTTGCGAAGGAGGAGAAGGGCGCCATCGCCCCGTTCGCGCCGCGCACGAACCATTGCTCCAAATCCTCGGGCGCCGAGCGATAATTGGCGTCACCCTGCACGAAGACGCGCTTTACCCGGCCGCGATCGTTGAAATCATTGACATAGCGCCCGCCCCAGGCGGTCGAGAGCGTGTTGTTCACGTCGCCCTGGGCGATGCCCATCACTTGCATCTTCTGCTGATCGAGATCGACCTTGAGCGTCGGTTGATCGTCGAGCTCGGTCAGGCGGACCTGCGCCAGCACCGGATCGGCGGCGGCTTCGGCGAACAACCGGTCGCGCACCGCCTCGAACTGCTCGCGCGAGAGGCCGCCCGAATTGAGCAACTCCATCGTGAAGCCGTTCGACTGGCCGAGCCCGCGGATCGCGCCCGGCACCAGCACGTTCACGCGCGCGTCGCGAATATTCGCGAAGGCTTGCGTGGCGCGCAGCGCGATCGCGTCGGCCGAATTGTCGCGCCCCTTGCGCTCGGCCCAATCGGCGAGCGAGATGAAGCCGCGCCCCTGGTTCTGCCCCGCCGCGCCGCCGCCGCCGCCGCCGCTGACGGTGAGCATGGCGTCGACATTGGCCTTTTCCTGCGTGAAGAAATAGCGCTCGACCGCCTGCTGCACTTCGCCCGTGCGCGTGACCGTCGCGCCCGGCGGCAAAGTGAATTGCAGCTGCAGCGCGCCCTGATCCTCGGTCGGCAGGAAGCCCGTCGGCAAGCGCAGGAACATCAGCGCGAGCAGCGCGACGACCCCGGCATAGATCAGCAGGAACAGGAATTTGCGATCGACGATCTTGGGGATGGCGCCGGCATAGCCGCTGCTCATCTTGTCGAAACGGCGGTTGAAGCTTTGCTGGAAGCGCCCGAAAAAGCCCTTGGGCGGTTCATGGCTCTTGGCGCGCAGCAGCGTCGCGGTGAGCGCGGGCGATAGGACCAGCGCGACCACCACCGACAGGATCATCGCCGAGACGATGGTGATCGAGAATTGGCGATAGATCACCCCGGTCGAGCCGCCGAAGAAAGCGAGCGGCAGGAACACCGCCGACAGCACCAGCGCGATCGCGATGAGGGCGATGTTGATCTCCTCCATCGATTTGATCGTCGCCTCGCGCGGGCTCATCCCCGGATTTTCCTCCATCAGCCGCTCGACATTCTCGACGACGACGATCGCGTCGTCGACCAGCAGCCCGATCGCGAGCACCAGCCCGAACAAAGTGAGCGTGTTGATCGTGAAGCCCAGCGCCGCGAACACCGCGAAAGTGCCGAGCAACACCACCGGCACCGCGATCGTGGGAATGAGCGTCGCGCGCCAGCTTTGGAGGAAGACGAACATCACGATGATCACCAGGATCACCGCCTCGACCAGCGTCCAGACGACTTCCTCGATCGATAGCTTGATGAATTCGGTCGAGTCCGAGGGGTAATCGACCGCGAAGCCCGCAGGCATCGAGCGGGTGAGCTCTTGCACTTTCGCCTTCACCAGCTCGGCGGTGGAGAGCGCGTCGGCGCCGGGGGCGAGCGACACCGCGAAGCCGGCGCCGGGATGGCCGTTGATCCGGCTGCGCACCGTGTAATTTTCGGAGCCCAGCTCGACCCGCGCGACGTCCTTCAACTTCACGATCGCGCCCGCCGGCGTCGTCTTCAGGATGATGTTCGCGAATTGCGCGGGGGTTTGCAGCCGCGACTGGGCGGTGACGGTCGCGTTGAGCATCTGCCCCGCGGGCGCGGGCTGGCCGCCGATTTCGCCCGCGGCGATCTCGGTATTCTGCGCCTGCACCGCCGCGATCACGTCGCCCGGGATCAGCTGATAGGCGGCGAGGCGATCGGGCAGCAGCCAAATGCGCATCGCATATTGCGCGCCGAACACATTGGTGTCGCCCACGCCGGGCACGCGGCCGATCGGATCTTGCAGGTTGCTGACCAGATAATCCGACACGTCCTGGTTGGTGCGCTTGTCGGTCGTGTCATACACCGCGAAGATCAGCAGGAAGTCGGGGTTCGATTTGGTGACCGTCACGCCTTGTTGCTGCACCGGCTGGGGCAGGCGGGGCAGCGCCTGTTGCACGCGGTTCTGCACCTGCACCTGGGCGATATCGGGGTTGGTGCCCTTGTCGAAGGTCGCCGAGATCGACACTTGCCCGCGCGAGCTGGACGAGGCGCTGAAATAGAGCAGCCCGTCGATCCCGGTCAGCTGCTGCTCGATCACTTGGGTGACGCTATTCTCCAGCGTGTCGGCCGAGGCGCCCGGATAGGTCGCGCGGATGTTCACTTGGGGCGGGGCGACATCGGGATATTGCTCGATCGGCAGCGTCGTCGCCGCGCCGATGCCGAGCAGCATGATCAGGATCGCGATCACCCAAGCGAAGATCGGCCGATCGATGAAGATGCGCGAAATCAACGGGTCAACCCCGCCCGCCGCCGCCGGGCGCGCCTTGCCCCTTGGTGGGCGGCTTGATCCGCTGCGGGCTGCCCGCCGGCACCGCCTTCACCGCCATGCCGGGCTTGGCGGCGAGCAGGCCTTCGGTGATCACCCGGTCGCCGGCTTTCAGTCCCTGCGTCACCACCCAATAGGCGCCCTGGGTGCGCGGCGCGACCACCGCGCGCTCGACCGGTTTGTTGCCCGGCCCCAGCAGCAGCACGGTCGCATTGCCCTTGGCGTCGCGCGTCAGCCCCTGTTGCGGCACCAGGAACACACCCGTCGCGACTCCTTGCGCGAATTGCGCGCGCACGAACATGCCGGGGAGCAAGATGCCGCGCGGATTGGCGAAGCGCGCGCGCAAGGTGACGGTGCCCGTCGCCGGATCGACCGTCACCTCGGTGAATTCGACCTCGCCGGTCTCGCCATAATCGGTGCCGTCCTCGAGCTTGAGCGTGACGCGCGCCTTGGTCGGCAGCACGCCGCCGCTCGCGAGCGCGCGGCGCAGCGCGAGCAGATCGCCGCTCGACTGCTGAATGTCGACGAAGATCGGATCGAGCCGCTGGATCAGCGCGAGCGGATCGGCCTGATTGGCGGTGACCAGCGCGCCCTGGGTGAAGAGCGAGCGCCCGATTCGCCCGCTGATCGGCGCGGGTACGCGGGTGAAGCGCAGATTGACTTGCGCGGTTTGCAGCGCCGCGCGCGCCTGGGCGACCAGCGCCGCGCTCTGGCGCGCGCTCGCCACCGCGTTGGTATAATCCTGCGCGCTCACCGCCTGGATTTCGGCGAGCGGCTTGAAGCGCTCGGCCTGCACCCGCGCCGCCTCGGCCTGGGCTTGCGCCGCCTGCAGATTGGCGCGCGCCTGATTGGCGGCGGCGACGAACAGGCTGGGGTCGATCTCGTAAAGCGTCTGGCCCTGGCGCACCAACGCGCCTTCGGTGAACATCCGCCGCAGGATGAGCCCCGACACCTGCGGGCGGACTTGGCTCGTCTCATAAGCGGTGACGCGCCCGGTGAGCTCGGTCGTCTGCGCGGCCGTGGTCGGCTTCATCACCACATAGCCCACGGTCGGTGTGCGCTTGGCGCGGCGCGCGTCGGGGGATGGCCCCCCGCCGCATCCGGCGAGCAAGGCGAGCGGCAACAACAGGGCGACGCCCGGCAGGTTCCGCCGGACCGGAAGGATCGGACTCAGCACGCCGGCTTCCTTAATCGAAAGTTTCGACGACGCGCCCCCTAAATCAGCGTTGCGACAAAGTTGCGACAATTTTTCCGTTGCGGAACAAGCCTTCTGCGGCTGTTGCACGGGCTCGGCGAAGCGCGATCGCGCGCCGCCGGAATCGGGAGAAAAAGGGCATGAGCGTCTCCGCATGGCTGGCGATGGCGGTTGCCGCCCAGGCGAGCGCCCCGCAAGCGCCCGCGCCCGCGCCGGTGCGCCCGCGTACCCAAGCCCCCGCTGCCCAGCCCGAGAGCGGCGAGGAAGAGGATGTCGTCGTCACCGCCGGGCGCAATTTGCCGGGGGCGGTGATCGGCGATATTCCGCCGGATCAATCGCTCTCGCCCGCCGACATCCGCTCCTATGGCGTGAGCTCGGTCGCCGATCTGCTCACCGAACTCGGCCCGCAATTGCGCTCGGCGGTGTCGAGCGGGCCGCCGGTGGTGCTGCTCAACGGCAAGCGCATCTCGGGCTTCCAGGAAATCCGCGATCTCCCGGCCGAGGCGATCCTGCGGGTCGATATCCTGCCCGAGGAAGTCGCGCTCAGCTATGGCTATCGCGCCGATCAGCGCGTGATCAATTTCGTGCTGCGCCCACGGTTTCGCGCGGTGACGACCGAGCTTTCGGCGCGCGCCGCGACCGACGGCGGCACCGCGACGCCGGGCGGCCAACTCGATCTGCTCAAGATCACCCGCGAGGGGCGCTTCACCGTTCACCTCGAATATAGCGAAACCTCGGCGCTCACCGAGGCCGAGCGCGGCGTCGCCTTCACCCCCGGGCTCGCCTCGGCGGTGGGCAACATCAGCGCGGGCGGCGCGGCGATCGATCCGCGCCTTTCCGCGCTCGCCGGGCAGAATGTGACCGTCGCCGCCGTGCCCGCGAGCGCCGCGACGACCGTGCCCACGCTCGCCGATTTCGTCGCGGGCGCCAATAATCCGAGCGTCACCGATCCGCGCCCGTTTCGCACCTTGCTGCCGGCGAGCCGCAGCTTCCAGATCAACAGCGTCTATGCGACGACGATCTTCGGCGACGTCTCGGCAACCGTGAACACCCAAGTGCAGACGAGCGACAGCCGCGGCCTGTTCGGCCTGCCGAGCGTTGCGTTCAATCTGCCCGCGGGCGGGGCCTTCTCGCCCTTCGCGCAGCCGGTGACGCTCAGCCGCGCGCCCGCCGGTTTCGCGCCGCTGCAACAGGGCACCAACAGCATCACCGGCCATCTCGGCACCACGCTCAACGGCCGCGTCGGGCGCTGGCAATGGACCTTCACCGGCACTTTCGACCGCACCGATACGGCGACGCTCACCGACGTCGGGCTCGATGCGAGCGGCTTCCAGGCGCGGCTCGACGCGCGCGATCCGCGCGCCAATCCCTATGGTCCGCTCACCCCAACCGATCTTGCCGCGCTGCCGGTGAACCAGGCCTTTTCGAGCGTGACGACGGGCGGGGTCGATCTGCTGGCGAATGGCACGCTGCTGCGCCTGCCCGCCGGGCGGCTCGCCGCGACCTTCCGCGCGGGCGGGCAGAGCCTGCTCATCGACGCCGATTCGGTGCGCGGCGGCATCGCCCAATCGGTGCGGCTGGGGCGATCGATCGCCAACGGCAATTTCAGCTTCGAAGTGCCGATCACCAGCCGCCGCGAGCATTTTCTGGAGGCGATCGGCAATCTCTCGGCCAATGTGAATCTGGGCTATGACGGCTTGTCCGACTTCGGGCTGTTGCGCACGCTCGGCTATGGCTTCAACTGGTCGCCGATCGAGCCGGTGCGGCTGATCGGCCAGGTGACCGAGCAGGACCAGGCGCCGAGCGTGCAGCAACTCGGCAATCCGGTGATCGCTACCCCCAATGTGCGCATCTTCGATTACGTCCGCGGCGCGAACGCGACCGTGACCTTGGTGAGCGGCGGCAATCCCGGCCTCGTCGCGAGCAACCGGCGCACCCAACGGCTGGGGTTAACGCTCAAGCCCTGGGAAAAGACCGATCTCGATTTCACCGTGAGCTATAGCGATACGCGCGTGCGCGGCGCGACCGCCAATTTCCCGA
>FRDC01000688.1_pt1 | contig 41421 bp, 30 predicted proteins | sample 1106171 | NCBI WGS metagenome assembly FRDC01 (sample SAMEA3930566, study PRJEB13176) | freshwater metagenome | biome: Drinking water system; feature: drinking water; material: water | place: Singapore | collected 2014-12-20 | reverse complement strand
TGGGGCGAGCTCGGGCAGGCGCAGCACGCCGCGATCGTCGAGCGCGACCGGCGCGGGCGCGGCGGTCGATGGCGCCGGCGGCGGCGCGGGCCAAAGCATCACCACGCGCAGCCCCACCCAGCCGCCGAGCACCAGCCCCAGGAAGCGCAGCGGCCGCCCGCTCATCGCGCGCTTTCGGGGAAATGATGCGCGGTCTTCTCCCAGGCGAGCGCGCGCCCGCGCAGCATCGCGACATAGCAAGTGAGCGCGCGCCGCGCGGCGAGCAGCGAAAGATAATTGCCGACCACCAGCCGCGGCGCCGCCCACAGCGCCTCGCGCGGCCCATAAAGCGCGGCGGTGAAGCCCATGCGCAGCACCAGCCGCCAGAGCATCAGCGCGCTCGTCGCGAGCACCAGCCACGCGGGCAACAGCGCCGGGCGCGGCGTGCCGCCCAGCGCATGGCCCAGCGCGCTCGCCCCCCAGAGCAGCAGCCCGAGATAAGCTGCGCCGAGCACCAGCACCGCGAGCGGGCCGCGCCGGTCGCGCAGCCGCATCCAATGATCGCGCCAGGCGAGCGGGCGCGCCCAGCCGAGCCGATCCCAGCCGGCGAGCGCGATCCCCACCATCCAGCGCGCGCGCTGGCGCACGGCGGCATCGACACGCGCGGGGAAGTAAGCCCGCACCGCGACTGGCACACGCCCGCCCGCCGCTTCGGGCACGCGCACGAAAATGCTCGAGCCGCCCGCCGTGCCGAGCGCGAGGCCGAGTTCATAATCCTCGGTCAGGCTCGCCGCGTCGAACGGGCCGGCGGGCTTGGCGATGCGCGCGAGCCAATCGCGCGCGATCGCGCAGCCGACGCCCGCGAGCGGCAGCCCGACGCCGAGCGCCTCGCGCACTTGCAGCTGCTTGGCATGGCTTTCGGCGAACTCGTCGGCATAACAGCCGCTCACCAGCCGCCCGCGCGGGTCGATCAGCGGCAGCACCGGCAGCTGCACCGCCGCGTGGCGCCCGATCAGCCAATCGAAAATCCTGAGTTCGGCGGGGTGCACCAAATCCTCGGCATCATGGAGCACGACCGCCTTGGCCGTGCCACCGTGCGCTTCATCGCGCAGCAAGGCTTGCCAAAGCGTGTTCAGGCAATCGGCCTTGGTGGTGGGGCCGGGTCGCGCGCCGATCACCAGCCGCACGCGCGGATCGCGCTCGGCGATCACGGCGACTTGGGCGATCGTTCCCGGATCATTGGGGTAGGCGCCGACGAACACGGTGTAATGCGGGTAATCATAGCGATCGAGCAGCGCCGTGAGCATCGCGCCGATCACCTCGGCCTCGTCCCAGGCGGGCACGAACACCGCCATCCGCCCGGGCGCCTCGGCGAGGGTGAAGTCGGCGGCCGAAAAACGCGGGCCGCCACGCGCGGCGCGTCTTGCGCTGCGCCAAGCGAAAAGCAAGTCGATCGCCAGATCGTCGAGCCCGCCGATGACGAAGCCCACGGCGGCGAACAGCAACACTTCGCCCGCGCTGGCGTCGATCACGTCGAGCAGCGTCATCGCTTCTCCCCCTTCACGTGACTTTGCGGCGAAATGACCGGCGGATCAACCGGACTTGCGGCACCCGCCGTTTTTAGCCTGAGGCGCGGTCGACTTACCGTGAATCGCTGCGGAACGACTAGGCAACGAAGGGACCTTGCCCGTCGTTCGACCGCGTCGCCTCGCGTGCAATGACGGTTGTGGATTCGGGCCAAAGCGGTCACCCTCGCGCCGGCGAAATCAGGGGGGGTGCGCGTGAGGCTTGCGATTCGGCTGGCATGGCTGGCGCTGGCGCTGGGGCCGCTCGCGGCGTCGGCCGAAAATGGGCCGCAGGTGGTGCTCGCGACGCCGGGGACCAATGGTGGCGCGATCACCCGCTTCACCGCGCGCTTCAATCAGCCGATCGTGCCCCTGGGCGATCCGCGCGCGGCGGGGCCCTTCACCATCGATTGCGCGGTGGGCGGGCAAGGACGCTGGGCCGACCAGCAGACTTATGTCTATGAATTCGCCGCCCCCTTGCCCGGCGGCACGCGCTGCGGCTTCGAACTGCGCGCGGGGCTGAAGAGCGCGAGCGGCTATGCGGTGGTCGGCCAGCGGCGCTTCACCGTCGACGCGGGCGGCCCGGTCGCGCGCGCGGTGCTGCCGGCGCGCTATGATGGCGATATCGAGGAGGACCAGGTCTTCCTCGTCGCCGCAGCGATGGCGCCCGATAGGGAGTCGGTCGGGGCGAACGCTTATTGCAGTGTCGACGGCATCGGCGAGAAGATCCCGGTCGATGTGCTCGCCGCCGATCTGCCGGGCAAATTGCTCGGCGAGCTCGGCACCGATCGCTACCAGGTGACCAATTTCCTCGAAGAAGCCGGACTGCCGACCGCGCTGCCCGGCGACGCGCGCGCCCGCGCGAGCGCGCTCAAATCGGTGGTCGCGCTCAAATGTCGTCGTCCGCTGCCGCCGGGGCGCGACATGGCGCTCGTCTGGTCGGGGGCGATCCGCGGCGCGGGCGGCCCGCCCGCCGGCGGCGACCAGCGCTTCGATTTCACCGTGCGCAAGCCCTTCACCGCGCGCTTCGAATGCTCGCGCGTCAATCCGCAGGCGGGCTGCTCGCCGGTCGAGCCCGCCTGGGTGCGCTTTTCGTCCGAAATCCCGATCAAGCTCGCCCAGGCGATCACGCTCACCACCGCCGATGGCAGGAAGCTCTCCCCGCAGGTCGACACCCGCGGCGACGATGAGCGCGGCGATGCCAAGCTGGTGGTGGCGGTGAGCGAGGTGCGCTTCGCCGCGCCGCTGCCGCAAGACGCGAGCGCGACGCTGACGCTGCCCGCCGGCATCGCCGACGAGAGCGGGCGCCCGCTCGCCAATGCCCAGCGCTTCCCGCTGCAGGTTCGCTTCGACGCGCCGCCGCCGCTCGTCAAATTCGCGGCGAGCTTCGGGATTTTGGAGGCCAAGGAAGGCGGGGTGCTCCCCGTCACCGTGCGCGCGGTCGAGCCCGCGCTCGCCGGGCGCAACCTGCCGCTCGGCGGCCAGGCGCTGCGCGTCGACGGCGCCGATGGCGAGGTCGCGCGCTGGCTGCGCACCGCCGACAAGGCCGATGATTACAAAAGCCATGACGTCAAGCGCGGTGGCGAAACGGTGACGATCAACGACACCGGCGCCGCGCCGATCCTGGGCAAGGGCGCGGGGGCGCCGCTCGAGCTCGGGCTGCCGGGCAAGGGGCGGGCGTTCGAAGTGGTCGGCATCCCGCTGGCGAAGCCGGGCTTCTATGTCGTCGAACTGGCGAGCCCGGTGCTGGGCGCGGCGCTGCTCGGCCGTGCGGCGCCGCGCTATGTCGCGAGCGCGGCGCTCGTCACCAATTTGGCGGTGCATTTCAAATGGGGGCGCGACCGCAGCCTCGCCTGGGTGACGACGCTCGACGGCGCCAAGCCGGTCGCCAATGCCGAGATCCGCGTGACCGATAGTTGCACCGGCCGGCTGATCGCGCGCGGCGCGACCGATCGCGCGGGCGGGCTTTACGTGCGCGGCCTGCCCGAGCCGCAGACCTATGGCGGCTGCGACGGCGAGGGCGACGCGCAGCACCCGCTGATGATCTCGGCGCGGACGGCGGGCGATTTCAGCTTCACCCTCACCCAGTGGGGCGAAGGGCTGCGGCCTTATGATTTCGATCTGCCCTTCGGCTATGACGCGCCGGGCGAGATTTTCCACACCGTGTTCGATCGCACCCTCGTCCGCCAGGGCGAGACGGTGCATATGAAGCATATCGTCCGCCAGCCCGTCGCCGCCGGCTTCGCGCGGGGCAAGGCCTTCACCGGCACGCTGAGGCTCAGCCACGCCGGCTCGGGCACCGAGTTCGACCTGCCGCTCGAAATCGACGCGAACGGCGTCGGCGAGACGAGCTGGACCGCGCCGCAGGGCGCGCCGATGGGCGACTATAATCTGCGCGTGATGCGGGGCGGCGAGACGATCTTCACCAGCCAAAGCTTCCGCGTCGACGAATATCGCCTGCCGACGATGCGCGCGAGCATCACCGGCCCCAAGGCGGCCTTGGTCAAGCCCAAGTCGGTGCCGCTCGATCTGTTCGTCGGCTTTCTGTCGGGCGGGGGCGCGGCGCGGCTGCCGGTCGATCTGCGCGTCGCCTGGGAAGAGAGCGACGACGCGCCCGAGGGTTATGAGGGCTATGCGTTCGGCGGCGCGCCGGTGAAGGAAGGCGTGCGGCCGCTCAACGGCGACGGCGAGGAGGACGTGCCGCCTTTGCCCCCGGTGCAGACGCTGCCGGTGACGCTCGACGGCCAGGGCAGCGCGCGGCCCTTGGTCGAGGTGCCGGCGGGCTTGCAAGGCGCGGCGACGATGCGCGTCGAAATGGATTATCAGGACGCGAACGGCGAAATCCTCACCGCCGCGCGGTCGCTCCCCGTCTATCCGTCGGCGGTGCGGCTGGGGGTGAAGACCGACGGCTGGCTGATGAAAGCCGATGATCTGCGGCTGCGCTTCGTCGCGCTGAACGTCGATGGCGCGCCGATCCGTGGGCAAAGGATCAAGGTCGCGCTCTACAGCCGCCAGATTCTCACCGCGCGACGGCGGCTGATCGGCGGCTTCTATGCCTATGACAATCAGGCGAAGACGACCAAGCTCGCCGCCGGCTGCACGGCGAGCACTGACGCGCAGGGGCTCGCCCAATGCCAGATCGACCCCGGCGTCTCGGGTGAGGTCTATGCGGTCGCCACCACCCAGGATGCCGAGGGCAACGTCAGCCAAAGCGTGCAATCGGTGTGGCTCGCGGGCGAGGATGATTGGTGGTTCGGCGGCGACAATGGCGACCGGATGGACCTGATCCCCGAGCGCCAGACCTATAAGGCGGGGGAGACCGCGCGCTTCCAGGTGCGTATGCCCTTCCGCGCCGCGACCGCGCTCGTCACGGTCGAGCGCGAAGGCGTGCTCGCGAGCCGGGTGGTGCAGCTCTCGGGCAAGGACCCGGTGGTCGAGGTGCCGATGCCCGGAAGCTATGCCCCCGACGTCTTCGTCTCGGTGCTCGCGGTGCGCGGGCGGATCGAGCCGGGGTTTTGGGACTGGCTGGGTGATATCGGCGCCTGGTTGGGCATCACCGCCAAACGCGAGCCGGCGGGGGCGCCGACCGCGCTCGTCGATCTCGCCAAGCCCGCTTATCGCTTGGGTATCGCCAAGGTGCGGGTCGGCTGGGAAGCGCACCGGCTGGCGGTGAGCGTGCAGGCCGATCGCGAGCGCTATGCCGCGCGCCAGGTGGCGCAGGTCGCGCTCCAGGTGAAAACGCCGGAGGGCAAGCCCGCGCCCGACGCCGATGTCGCCTTCGTCGCGGTCGACGAGGCGCTGCTCCAGCTCTCCCCCAATGACAGTTGGGACGTGCTGACCGCGATGATGGGCGAGCGCAGCTTGTCGGTGCTCACCGCGACCGCCCAGACCCAGGTCGTCGGCAAGCGCCATTATGGCAAGAAGGCGGTCGCGGCGGGCGGCGGCGGGGGCGACGCGGCGGCGGCGATCAACCGCGAGAATTTCCAGCCGGTGCTGCTCTGGCGCGGGCATGTCCCCTTGGACGCGCAAGGGCGGGCGCGGGTGGCGGTGCCGCTTTCCGACGCGCTCAGCCGCTTCAAATTGGTCGCGATCGCGACACAAGGCGCGGGCGCGTTCGGCACCGGCGAGACGGCGGTGCGCGCGGCGCAGGATCTGTCGATCTTCGCGGGCGTCCCGCCGATCGCGCGCGCGGGCGACCAATTCGGCGCGATCTTCACGCTCAAGAACGGCTCGACCAAGCCGATGCGCGTCACCGCCGAGGTCGCGCTCACCCCCGCGGTCGCGACCGGACGGCCGCAGACGGTGGTGATCCCGGCGGGCGGCGCGGCGCCGATCATGTGGACGCTCACCGCGCCGCCAAGCCCGGGGACGCTGCGCTGGCAAGTCCGCGCGCGCGCCGAGGGTCAACCGGCGACCGATTCGATCAGCGTCACCCAACAGATCGAGCCCTTGGTGCCGGTCGAAACCTGGGCGGCGACGCTCACCCGCGTCGGCGGCGCGCCGCTGCTGCTCGCGCCGCCCACGGGCGCGCTGCCCGGGCGCGGCGGGGTGAGCGTGCGGCTCGAGGATGGGCTCGCGCCGCCGCTCGAGGGGGTGCGCGATTATATGCGGGCCTATCCCTATGATTGCCTCGAACAGCAGCTGTCGCGGATCGTCGCGCTGGGCGACGGCGCGGGGTGGACGCGGCTCGCCGCGTCGCTCCCCAGCTATCAGGCGAGCGACGGACTGCTCCGTTTCTGGCCGTCGGACACGCTCGAAGGGTCCGAGGCGCTCACCGCTTATGTGCTGTCGCTCACCAGCGCGGCGGGGCTCGCGATCCCCGAAGCGCCCCGCGCGCGCATGATCGACGCGTTGCGCGCGGTGCTCGACGGGCGGCTGAAGCACGAAAGCTTCGGCGACGCGCGCTTCACCCGCTTCGCGGCGTTCGCGGCGCTCGCCCGCGCCGGCGCGGCGAGCCCGGCGATGCTCGGCCAAGTGCAATTGACCCCCGCCGAAATGCCGACCGCGCTGCTCGCCGATTATCTGATGGCGCTCGACAAGCTCGGCGCGGCGAACGGCGCCGATCTGCGCCGCGCGGGCGAGGCCGAACTCCGCCGCCGCCTGGTCTATGAAGGCACGCGGATCGACTTGAGCGACGACGCCCAGCCCTGGTGGCTGCTCGCCTCCGAGGATCTCGGCGCGGTGAAAGCGGCGCTGGCGGTGCTCGGCCGCCCGGGCTGGGAGGCGGACGCGCCCAAGCTGATCGTCGGGGTCTCGCTGCGCCAGCAGCGCGGGGCGTGGGATACGACCACCGCCAATGCCTGGGGCGCGGTGTTCGCGCGGGGCGTGGCGGCGCTTTATCCGCCGGGCGCGATCAGCGGGACGACGCGGCTGGTGCTCGGCCCCGCCGAGGCGAGCCGCGCCTGGCCGCTCGCCGCCGAGGCGCGCACCGTGTCGCTGCCGCTGCCCCCAGCGCGCGAGCCGCTGGTGATGACCCAGGCAGGCGGGGCGAGCCCTTGGGCGTTCGTGGCGCTCAAGGCCGCGGTGCCGCTCAAGGCGCCGCTCGCCGCCGGCTATCGCCTCGCGCGCAAGGTCGAGCTGGTGCAGGCCAAGCACCCCGGGCGGCTGACGCGCGGCGACGTGCTGCGCGTGACGCTCACCGTGTCGGCGAGCGCCGCGCGCAATTGGGTGGTGGTGAGCGATCCGGTGCCGCCGGGGGCGAGCATTTTGGGCGCGAACGCCAATCAATCGGCGCTGCTCGCCGAGGGCGAGCCGGGGGGGCCGAGCTATGTCGAGCGCGGCGGGGCGATGTGGCGCGGCTATTTCGCCTGGTTGGGCGAGGGCGAGACGCGCGTGAGCTATACCGTGCGGCTCAACGGCACCGGCCGCTTCGCGCTGCCGCCGAGCCGGGTCGAGGCGATGTATTCGCCCGAACTCCACGCCGCGCTCCCCAATGCGCCGGTCGCGGTGGGGGTGAATTAGGGGCGGCGATGCGACGCGGCGGACGGCACCAAGGTCCTCCCCTGCAAGGGGAGGGGGACCATCGCGAAGCGATGGTGGAGGGGTGTCGCCCTCTATTTGCCGGGGATACCCCTCCACCGCCTACGGCGGTCCCCCTCCCCCTATGGGGGAGGAATTGGCCAAGATCGCGACCAACGCGCTTCCCGCCCCGCGCCACGCTCCTCACCATCGCGGTGCTGCTGCTCATCGCCTGCCTCGCCGCGCTCGACTTTGCAACGCGCCCGCCGCCGCTCCCCGATTATACCGCCGTGCGCGCGCGCTGGCGGCCGAGCGAGGCGTGGCTCTATGATCGCCACGGCGTGCTGATCGACAGCGAGCGGATGAATTTCGCCGCGCGCCGGCTCGGCTGGACGCCGCTGCGCCAAATCGCCCCCGTGGTGGGCGAGACGATCGTCGCCGCCGAGGACAAGCGCTTCCACAGCCATGGCGGGGTCGATTTCTGGGGGCTCGCGGGGGCGTTGCGCGATCGGCTGCGCGGGCGCGCCGGGCGCGGCGCCTCGACGATCACCATGCAGCTCGCCGCCTTTCTCGACCCCGCGCTCGCCGCGCCGGGCGCGCGCGGCTGGCGCGACAAGCTGCGCCAGATGCGCGCCGCCTGGGCGATCGAACGCAATTGGCGCAAGGACCAGATCCTCGAGGCCTATCTCAACCTCGCCGGGTTTCGCGGCGAGGCGCAGGGCGTCGCCGCCGCCGCGCTCGGCCTGTTCGGCAAGACCCCCGAGGCGCTGACGCGGGACGAGGCGCTGCTGCTCGCCGCGCTCCTGCCCGATCCCCGCGCCACCCCCGCCCGGCTCGCGGCGCGCGCGTGTCGCCTGAAGGCGGGGGGTGACTGCGGCGCGCTCACCAGCGCCGCCTGGGCGATGCTCGGCCCCGCGCGCAGCCTCGCGCTCGATCCGGGGCTCGCGCCGCATCTGGCGCAACATCTGCTCACCAAGCCGGGCCTGCGCCTGCGCACCACGCTCGACGCGCGCGTCCAACGGCTGGCGCGCCAAGCGCTGCGCCACCAGCTCGCCACGCTCGGCGCACGCGCGCGCGACGGGGCGGTGATCGTCGCCGATGTCGCGAGCGGCGAGGTGCTGGCATATGTCGGCGGGGCGGGCACCGCGTCGACCGCCCGCGCGGTCGACAATGCCGCCGCTTATCGCCAGGCGGGATCGACGCTCAAGCCGTTCCTTTATGCCCAGGCGATCGAGCGCGGCTATCTCACCCCCGCCTCGATCCTCGACGATTCGCCGGTGCAGCTCGACACCGCCTCGGGGCTTTACGTGCCGCAGAATTACGATCGCGCCTTCAAGGGGCCGGTCTCGGCGCGGACCGCGCTCGCGGGGTCGCTCAACGTGCCGGCGGTGCGCACCTTGCTGCTCGTCGGCGTCGAGGCGTTTCGCGACCGGCTGTGGGATACCGGCTATCGCGGCCTGGTCGAGGATGGCGATTATTACGGCTTTTCGCTCGCGCTGGGCTCGGCCGAGGTGACGCTCGCCCAACAGGTCGCGGCCTATCGCGCGCTCGCGACCGGGGGGCTGTGGGCGCCGCTCGCCACCATTCCCGGCGCGGCGCCCGCGCCCCAGCGCGTCACCAGCCGCGAAGCCGCCTGGCTGGTGAGCGACATGCTCGCCGACGCCAATGCGCGCGCGGTGACCTTCGGGCTCGATTCGGCGCTACGGCTGCCCTTTTGGGCGGCGGTGAAGACGGGCACCTCCAAGGCGATGCGCGACAATTGGTGTATCGGCTTTTCGGATCGCTATGTCGTGGGGGTGTGGATCGGCAATGCCGAGGGCGATCCGATGCACGCCGTCTCGGGCACGAGCGGCGCGGCGCCGGTGTGGCGCGACGTGATGCGCGCGCTCCATGCTGGCGCGGCGGGCCGCGCGCCGCCGCCGCCGCCGGGGATCGAGGGGCGGACCGTGCGCTTCGCCGACACGCGCGAGCCGCCGCGGCGCGACTTTTTCCTCGCCGGCACGAGCCAGAGCCTGATCGCCGCCGCCCCCGCCGCCGCGCGCCGGCCGCGCATCGTCAGCCCCGTATCGGGGAGCGTCTATGCGCTCGACGCCGATATTCCGCGCGACAATCAGCGCCTGGCGGTGACGCTCTCGGGCGCGGCCGAGGGGCACCGGCTGTCGCTCGACGGCCGCGCGCTCGCCTCGACGCTGTTCTTCCCGACCCCAGGACGGCATCTGCTGCGCCTGGCCGAGCCGGGGGGGCGGGTGGTCGATCAGGTGGTGTTCACGGTGCGGTAGCGCTACCGGCAGCTCACCCGATTGCGGTCGATCGAGCCGCCGAGCGCGGCGCCGCCGACGATGCCGAGGATGCTTCCCAGCGTCCGCGAACCGCGCGGGGCGATCGCGTTGCCGAAGATGCCGCCCACCGCGCCGCCCACGATCAGCCCGGTCGTCCCGTCGGTGCGGCGGCAATAATAGCGCCCGTCGGAACCGCGATAGACGCGGTCGTCGGCGCCGAGCACGCGCTCGCTCTGGCCGGGGCGATAATATTGCGCGGCGTCATAGCCATCGTCATAGCCGCCGCCGCGATCGTCGTAACGCGGATCATAGGCCGGGCGATTGGCGCGGGCGCGCTGATAGCGATCGAATTCCTGCTGGAAGAGGGTGAGCTCGTTCTGGAAACGCTGTTGCGCTTGCTGGAAGCGCTGCTCGTCCTGCGGCGATTGCGCGGCGGCGGGGAGCGCCGGCACCAGGCTGGCGGCGAGCAAGAGGCTGAGCGTGCGGATCATCGGCATGTCTCCCTGGTCGAACGGGCGCGAACAAAGCCTAGCGCGCTTTTACCCGCGCTGAACAGCCGCCGCGCTCACATCGCCGCCAGCAGATCGGGAATCCGCACGAAGGCGAAGGCGATCGAGCTATCCGCCACGCCATAGGGCAGGAACAGGCAATCGCCATGGCGCAGCCCGCCGCAGCTATAGACCACATTGGGGACATAGCCCTCGCGGTCTTGATCGGCGGCGGCGAGCCCCGGGGCGCGGGTGCGGCCGATCACGCGCGCGGGATCATCCTTATCGAGCAGCACCGCGCCGATCGAATATTTGCGCATCGCGCCGACGCCATGGGTGAGCAGCAGCCAGCCCTCGTCCAGCTCGATCGGCGCGCCGCAATTGCCGATCTGCACCAATTCCCAGGAATAGCGCGGGGTGAGCAGCTTTTCGCCCTCTTCCCAATGGGTGAGCGTGTCGGAGGCGATGAGGAACAGATTTTCGCCGTCCTGCCGCCCGATCATCCAATAGCGACCGTCGATCCGGCGCGGAAACAGCGCCATCCCCTTGTTGCGCGCGGCCGAGCCCGACAGCGGCACCAGATCGAAGCGCCGGAAATCGCGCGTGCGCAGCAGTTCGGACTGGATCGCCGAGCCGTTATACGCCGTATAGGTGCCAAGCCATTCGTGATCGCCATCACCATGATCGAAGCGGACGAGGCGCAAATCCTCGAGCCCCTTGGCCTGGGCGGTGGTCATCGGGAAGATCACCGTGCCCGAAAGCGTCGAATCGCGGTGGCGGTGGACCGTCACCGGTCCGCTCGGCAGCAGCCGATCGTCGGCGCCGATCGCGTCGGTCGCGGTCGCGAAGGGCGGCTCGGGGGCGAGCATCAGTTCGTGATCGGCGGTGATGATCCCCTCGCGAAAGGCGATCGAGCTGATATGCCCCTCGCCCACCGCGCGCATCGACATCGCGATGCGCAGCGATCCCTCGGGCATTCCCGATTGGTCGGGATGCGGCACGGCGCTCGGGTTCATCAGCGCGGCGGCGGCATAGCTATATTCGTGGCAGAAATAAGCGCCGATCAACTGGCGATGCTCGTCGTCGATCGTCGCGTCGTCGAGCTGCAATTGCGCGGCGATCTCGTGATAGCGCGTCATGAAGATGCGCCGCGTCTGCCAATGGCGCGCCTCGAAATCGGTGAGCACCAGATCGAGTTCGCAGCGCGCGCGCTCGGCGCTCATCGCGCGCACTTCGCGCACCAGCCGTTCGGTGCGGCTGGGCGCGCCGCCATTGCCCGCCATCGCCAGATGAAAGGGGCGCACCACGACGCGCGACGGATCGGCGCGCAGACGCAGCGGGTGGTGATGAACGTCGAGCACGCGGCCCCCCTTGGCTTGGCGGGGGCGGCTTAGCCATTGCCCCGCGCTCACGCAACCGCGCGCACCGTCTCCCCCAGGTCAAGCGGTTGGCAAAGCTCGGCGATTCCGATCGAGGCGAGTTGCAGCGCCAGGATCGATTCGGCGCCCTGGTTGCGATTGAGCCCGGTCGGGGTCAGCCCGTCGAAACAGCCGCCATCGGCGCCGCTCGCGAGCGCGAGTTCGAGATCATTGGCCCCCAGGAACCAGCGATAAGCGCGCCGCGCTTCCTCGATCCAGCGCGGATCGCCGGTCGCTTCGTGGGCGGCGGCGCAGGCATCGATCGTCGCCTGCGCTTCGAGCGGCTGCTGGTCGAAGGGGAGCGGCGGCGCATAGGCGCGACCGAAGCTGTCGGTGCCGACCGCGCGGAACCAGCCGTCGGGGCTCGTTTGGCACGCGACGATCCAATCGAGCGTCGCAAGACCTTGCTCGATCAGCGCGGGGTCGCCCAGCGCTCGCCCGGCGCGGATCATCGCCTCGGGCAGCCGGGCATTGTCATAAGCGAGGACGATCTCGAACCATTCCCATTCGGGCCGACGCGCCTCGGCGAGCAGCGCGGCATGGTCGGCGCTCAGCCGCTCCAGAATCTGCCGCGCGAGCGCATGGCCGGGGTGGCGCGCTTGGATTTCGGCGGCGCCGAGCATCGCGAAGGCCTGCGCGCGCGGGCTGCCGAGTTCGAACGCGAGCGCGGCGGTTTCGTCGAACAGCCGCGTCGCCCAGTCGCGATGCTTGTGGAGCGGGGCATGGGCGGCGACGCTGCCGAGCGCCCAGAGCGCGCGCCCGTTCGAATCCTCCGAACCCACCTCCTCGCACCAGCTCCGGTCGAAGCGCATGAAGTTGCGGAAGCGGCGCTGATCCGGGTTCCAGGCGTGCTGGACGAAGGCGGCATAGACCGTCATCCATTTGTCGCGCTGCGCCTCGGTCAGCCCCGGCATCTTGGCGGTGAGCATCAGCGCGCGAGCGTTATCGTCGATACGATAGCCGTGGCGGCGATCGGGCACCGAATAGATCGCGTGTTGGAGCATCCCCGTCGCGTCGCTCATCCGCTCGACCGCGGCGAAATCGGGCGCGAGCGGGGCGAAGGCGGGGGCGGCGCTCGGCAGCCGCGCCGGGCGCGCGCTGACGGCGGCGACGAGTTCGGCCATCACCGCCTCGGCCGAGCGCGACCAGAGCATCGTTCGCCCGCGCGCATAAGCGCGTTCGGCGAGCTTGGCGCGGTTGCGCTCGGAGCCCAGCAGCGCGGCGATTTCGCGCGCGAACGCGGCCGAATCGCCGAAATCGACGAGCACGCCGTGCCCATCGGCCAATATCTCGGTCGCATGGACATAGGGGGTCGAGACCACCGGCTTGCCCAGCGCGATCGCGTAGCTGAGCGTGCCCGAGGTGATCTGCGCGGGGTTCACATAGGGCGTCGCGTAAATGTCCGCCGCCTGGAGATAATCGAGCAATTCGTCCTGCTCGACGAAGGCATCGACGAATTGCACATGATCGCCGACGCCGCGCGCGGCGGCGAGCGCCTGCAGCCGCTCGCGATACGCCTCGCCCTCGTGCGCGACGAGATTGGGGTGAGTCGCGCCGAGCACGACATAGAGCATATCGGGATGCGCGGCGGCGACGGCGGGGAGCGCCTCGATCACCGTCTCGATGCCCTTGCCCGGCGAGAGCAGGCCGAAGGTGAGCACCACGCGCCGCCCGCTCCAACCGAAGCGCGCCTTGAAGCCTGCGGTCGGCGCGAAGGGGCGGTCGGGAACGCCGTGGAGGATGAGGCTCAGCTGGCGCGGATTGGCGCCATGGACGCGCACGAGCATCTCGCGCCCGCGCTCGGCCATCACGATCACCCGCGCGGCGCGGCGCAGCAGCCGCTCCATCACCCGGCGCTCGTCGGCGCTCGGCGTCTCGAGCACCGTGTGCAGCGTCACGATCACGGGCAGGCTCGTGCGATCGAGCAAGGCGAGCAGATAGTCGCCCGCCGCGCCGCCGAAAATGCCATATTCATGCTGCACCCAAATCGCCTGCGCGCCCGATGCCTCGATCGCGCGGGCGGCGGCGGCATAGGCGTGGCGGTCGTGCTGCGGGATCGCGGCGACCACCTCGCTGGGATAGGCATAGGCACCGGGGCGATCGTCCATCGCATAAACATCGACGCGCAGAGCGGGATAACGCTCGCGCAGCGCGTGATAGCTATGCGCGGTGAAGGTCGCGATGCCGCAGCGGCGGGGCAGGAAATTGCCGATCAGCGCGATATGGCCGATTTCGGTTCGAGCATTCGTCATGGACCATCCTCGTGGCGCGCTTCCCCGGCGAAGAAAGCATTTCTCCGCACGGGCATCCGACGCCTGAATGAACGATGTTGGCTCAACCGCTGGACGCGACGTTGGTTGCGCCTTCGACGCGGCGCGACACCCTCGCGTCGCACCGAAACGAGCGCCAAGCGACCCATTTGCGACGAACCGAAGCGCGCGGGCGCGCTCGGCCGCCGCAAGCCGTGGTTCCCGGGCGCAATTTCGCCGTTGAAATTTTATGTCCGCCGCCGCAAAGGCGCTCGCGACCGGGAGCGCGCCCGCCTGGCGCCCGAGTCCCGACGAGGAGAGGATATGGGCGACCGTTCGCGCGCCAATCTACCGCCGCTCGCGCTGCACGTGCCCGAGCCGCGCTTTCGCCCCGGCGATCCGGTCGATTTCGTCGACGTGGCGGTGCCCCCCGCCGGCGCGCAGCCGCGCCCCGATCCCGCGACGCCCGCCGCCGACTTCACCGACCTCGCTTACACGCTGATCCGCGTTCTGGGCGATGATCACCGCGCGCACGGCCCCTGGGACCCCAAGCTCGGCCCCGACGCGCTGCGCCGCATGCTGCGCGCGATGGCGCTCACCCGCGCATATGACGAGCGCATGTTCCGCGCCCAGCGCCAGGGCAAGACCAGCTTCTATATGAAATCGACGGGCGAAGAGGCGGTCGCCGTCGCCGCTGCTTTCGCGCTCGATCACGAGGATATGTGCTTCCCCAGCTATCGCCAGCAGGGGCTGCTGATCGCGCGGGGTTGGTCGTTGGTCGATATGATGAACCAGGTCTATTCGAACCGCGCCGATCGGCTGCAGGGCAAGCAATTGCCGATCATGTATTCGGCGAAGGAAGCGGGCTTCTTCTCCATTTCGGGCAATCTCGCGACGCAATATCCGCAGGCGGTCGGCTGGGCGATGGCCTCGGCGGCGAAGGGCGACACGCGCATCGCCGCGACCTGGTGCGGCGAGGGGTCGACCGCCGAGGGCGATTTCCATTCCGCCTGCACCTTCGCCAGCGTCTATCGCGCGCCGGTGATCCTGAACGTCGTCAACAATCAATGGGCGATTTCGAGCTTTTCGGGCTTCGCCGGCGCCGAGGCGACGACTTTCGCCGCGCGCGCCGTCGGTTACGGCATCGCCGGCTTGCGGGTGGACGGCAACGACGCGCTCGCGGTATACGCCGCCACCGCCTGGGCCGCCGAGCGCGCGCGCACCAACCAGGGGCCGACGCTGATCGAGCTGTTCACCTATCGCGCCGAGGGCCATTCGACCTCGGACGATCCCAGCGCTTACCGTTCGGCCGCCGAGCCCAATGCCTGGCCGCTCGGCGATCCGGTCCGCCGGTTGAAGGACCATCTGATCGCGCTCGGCGAATGGGACGAAGACGCCCATGCCGCGCAAGACCTGGAACTCGCCGAGCTGGTGAAGGCGAGCCAGAAGGAAGCCGAGGCCAATGGCATTCTCGGCCATGGCCTCCACCAGCCGTTCGAGACGATGTTCGAGGGCGTTTACGAGGAGCTGCCCTGGCATCTCCAGGAACAGCGCGCGCAAATGGCCGCCGAGGAAGAAGCCTCGGGCCGCTTCTGGACCAAGAAATGAGGGCGCGATGAGCGACTTGTTGCACGATAGCGCCGCCCCTGTTCACGGCGAAACCACGCGGATGAACATGATCCAGGCGATCAACTCCGCGCTCGACGTCATGATGGCGCGCGACCCCGGCGTGGTGGTGATGGGCGAGGACGTCGGCTATTTCGGCGGCGTCTTCCGCGCGACGGCGGGCTTGCAGAAGAAATATGGCAAGACCCGCGTGTTCGATACGCCGATCACCGAATGCGGCATCACCGGGGTCGCGATCGGCATGGGCGCCTATGGCCTGCGCCCGGTGCCCGAAATCCAGTTCGCCGATTATATCTATCCAGCGCTCGACCAATTGGTGAGCGAGGCGGCGCGGCTGCGCTATCGCTCGGCGGGCGAGTTCACTTGCCCGATCACGGTGCGATCGCCGATGGGCGGCGGCATTTTCGGCGGGCAGACGCATAGCCAAAGCCCCGAGAGCATGTTCACGCATGTGGCCGGGTTGAAGACCGTGGTCCCCGCCACCCCCTATGACGCCAAGGGCCTGTTGATCGCCGCGATCGAGGACAATGATCCGGTGATCTTCTTCGAGCCCAAGCGGCTCTATAACGGCCCGTTCAACGGCTATTGGGATCGCCCCGCGCAGAATTGGTCGCAGCATCCCGCAGGCGAGGTGCCGACCGGCTATTACCGCATCCCGCTCGGCCAGGCGCATGTCGCGCGCGCGGGCGAGGCGCTGACGATCCTGGCTTATGGCACGATGGTGCATGTGGCGCTCGCGGTCGCGGCCGAACATGGCGTCGATGCCGAGGTGATCGATCTGCGCAGCCTGGTGCCGCTCGACATCGCGACGATCGAGGCATCGGTGAAGAAGACCGGGCGCTGCATGATCATCCACGAGGCGACGCGCACCTCGGGCTTCGGCGCCGAACTCTCCGCCTTGGTGCAGGAACGCTGCTTCTATCATCTGGAGGCGCCGGTGCTGCGCGTCACCGGGTTCGACACGCCTTATCCGCATAGCCTGGAATGGGCTTATTTCCCCGGGCCGGTGCGGATCGGCGAGGCGCTCAAGACGATCATGAAGGACTGACCATGGCGCGTTTCACCTTCCGCTTGCCCGATATCGGCGAAGGCATCGCCGAGGCCGAAATCGTCGCCTGGCACATCCAGGTCGGCGACGAAGTCCGCGAGGATCAGCCGATCGCCGATATGATGACCGATAAGGCGACGGTCGAGATGGAAAGCCCGGTGTCGGGCAAGGTCGTCGAACTGGCGGGCGAAGTCGGCGCGATGGTGCCGATCGGCGCGGCGCTGGTGGTGATCGAAACCGCGGGCGAGGTGGCGGTGGAGGCCGAGGCGGTGGTCGCGCCGCCGAGCTCGGCACAGGCCGAAGTCGTCGAGCAATATGAGGCAGAAAATCCGGGCACTCCGATCCTCCCCAGCTCTGCTGGGGAGGGGGACCATGCGCAGCATGGTGGAGGGGCAACGCCGGTTGCCGCGCGCGCCGACGCTAGTTCTGAGGTGGAGTGGCCCCTCCACCATCAGCCTACGGCTGACGGTCCCCCTCCCCAAGCAAAGCTTGGGGAGGATCGGGTGGTTCTCGCCTCGCCCGCCGTCCGCGCCCGCGCGAAGGATCTCGGCATCGATCTCGCCCAAGTGAAGTTCGAGGGCGACCGCGTTCGCCACGCCGATCTCGACGCTTATCTGCGCTATCAATCGGGCCAGGGCTATCACGCCCCCCATGCGTCTCGCGCGCGCGAGGATCAGCCGATCAAGGTGATCGGCCTTAGGCGCCGCATCGCCGAGAATATGGCGGCGGCCAAGCGCCATATCCCGCATTTCACTTATGTCGACGAGATCGACGTGACCGCGCTCGAGGCGATGCGCGCCGATCTGAACGGCGCGCGGGGGAGCCGGCCCAAGCTCACCCTGCTGCCGCTGCTGATCGTCGCGATCTGCAAGACCATCCCGCAATTCCCGATGATCAACGCGCGCTATGACGACGAGGCGGGCGTCGTCACCCGCCATGGCCGCGTCCATCTCGGCATGGCGACGCAGACCGATACCGGGCTGATGGTGCCGGTGATCCGCGACGCGCAGGACAAGAATATCTGGCAGCTCGCCGCCGAGATCACGCGCCTCGCCGAAGCGGCGCGCAGCGGCAAGGCCAAGTCCGAGGAGCTTTCGGGCTCGACCCTCACCGTCACCTCGCTCGGGCCGCTCGGCGGCATCGCGACCACCCCGGTGATCAACCGCCCCGAAGTCGCGATCATCGGCCCCAACAAGATCGTCGAACGTCCGATCTTCCAGGGCGACGAGATCGTCCGCGCCAAGCTGATGAACCTGTCGATCAGCTGCGACCACCGCGTCGTCGACGGCTGGGACGCGGCGAGCTTCGTCCAGGCGCTGAAGGGTCTGCTCGAAACCCCGGTGCTGTTGTTCGCGGATTGATGGCGATCGAGCGCCTGGGCGCGGAAGACGTGTCGCGCCTGCGCGCGCTCAACGCCCTTTTCGCCCGCGCGTTCGAGGATGACGCCAATTACGCTGGCGCGCGGCCCGATGATGATTGGCTGCGCGCCACGCTCGCGCGCGATCACGTGATCGTGCTGGTGTCGATGGTGGGGGATCGGCTCGCCGGTGGGCTGGTTGCCTATGAGCTCGACAAGCTGGAGCAGGCGCGGCGCGAAATTTATCTGTACGATCTCGCCGTCGACGCGCCCGATCGGCGACAGGGGCGCGCGCGCGCGCTCATCGACGAACTGCGCCGCATCGCCAAGGCGCGCGGCGCCTGGACGGTGTTCGTCCAGGCCGATCGCGGTGACGCGCCGGCGATCGCCTTGTACGAAAGCCTTGGCGCCCGCGAAGAAGTGCTGCACTTCGACATCGCACCGGTTTGACTCTTCCCTGTCACACCGCGTGATTAAGGGGCGGCCATGCGCTTCGATCTGCTCCAGACTCTTAGCCTCGCCGGCGACCCGGCGGCCGCCAATGACGATCGCGGCGGCGCGAGCGACGTGCTCGCCTGGGTGATCGACGGCGCGACCGATTTGGGCGAGCCCGGGCTCGTCGGCACGCGCGGCGGCGCGGCGTGGATCGCGCAAGAAGCGAACGCAGGCTTCGCCGCCACCGGCGACGCGCGGCTCGATCTGATTTGCAAGGGTGTCGCCGCGCGCATCGCGCGCCGGTTCGAAGCGGTGCGCACGCGCGCCCCGCTCGGGCGTTGGGAATTGCCCTGCGCCTCGTTCCTCGCCGCGCGCGTCACCCCCGAACGGCTCGATTTCGCCTGGGCGGGCGATTGCGCGGCGCTCGTCAAGCGCGGCGATCTGGTCGAACGCGTCGGCCCCTTGGCGGAGGCGCGCGACGATGAACTGGCGCATGCCGCGGGGCTCGCCGAACATGGCCTGGGGCTGAAGGCGCGGCCGGCGCCGATCCTGGAGAGTTTGCGCGCGCGGCGGGGGCGGCCGGGCCAGGCGGTGCTGGGGGTGGAGGCGCTCGCGCCGCCGCCGCTGTCGTTCGCGGCCGTGCCCTGCGCGCCGGGCGACGAATTGCTGCTGATGACCGACGGCTTCGCGGCGCTGATCGACCAATATGCCGCTTTCGACGCGCGCGGCCTGTTCGCGGCGCTGGCGGGCGAGGGGCTGGCGGGACTCGCCGCGCGGCTGCGCGCGATCGAGGCGGCGGACGCGGATTGCGCGCGCTACCCGCGCTTCAAGACCTCCGACGACGCGACCGCGCTCTGGCTGCGCTGCGTCGCATGATCACGCTCCCCAGCCATGCCGAGCTGCTGGCGATGGTCGGCCCCGCGCGCGCCAAATGGGCGCATGCGCCCAAGCCGCCGCGCGAGCCGGTGGGGGCGGGCGAGGAATCGGTATGGGATTATCCGCGCCCGCCGCTGGTGCGCCCGGGCGGCGAACGACTGCGCGTCGAGCACCGGGGGATGCTCGTCGCCGAGACCCGCGCGCCGATTTGGGTGTGCGAAACCGCCGGCGCCCCCGTGCCCTATTTCGCGCCCGACAGCGTGCGCGCCGAGTTGCTCCCCGCCGATCATGTCACCTTGTGCGAGTGGAAAGGCGCGGCGGTCCATCATGATCTGGTGCTGGGCGGCGAGCGGCTCGCCTCGGTCGCTTATTGCTATCCCGATCCGCTCGACGATTTGGGGCGCGGCTTCGCGGCGATCGCGGGCTGGTTCGCTTTCTATCCCGCCGCGCTCGAGTGTTTCGTGGGCGAGGAGCGTGTCCGCCCGCAGCCCGGCGGCTATTATGGCGGCTGGGTGACGGCGCGGATCAAGGGGCCGATCAAGGGCGGCCCCGGCACCGGTGGCTGGTAAGGGCCGGCTGGTAAGGGGCAGGCCCATTTCGGGAAAGCGTTAACCATCGATCGCGCTTCCCCGCCGCGCGCCCCTCGCGCAGGACATCGGGCGGAGAAATGCCGATGCGCCCGATGCTTGCCCCCGCTCTCGCCCTATCGCTCGCCGCCCCGCTCGCCGCGCAAGAAGGCGGCGCCTTCACCCTCGCCGAAACCGGGCAGAGCTTCTCAACGCTCGACCAGGCGCTCGAGGCGGCCAAGCCGCGCGGCGAATTCACTTGGTCGACGATCCTCATCGCCCCCGGCCGCTATCGCCAATGCGCGGTGCAGAGCTGGGGGCGCACCGTCTTCAAGGCGCGCCAGCCGGGCACGGTGGTGTTCGAGGGCACCGCCTGCGAGGGCAAGGCGGCGCTGGTGCTGCGCGGGCGCGGCGCGGTGGTCGATGGGATCGTCTTTCGCGGCATCCGCGTCCCCGACGGCAATGGCGCGGGCATCCGCAGCGAGATCGGCGATCTGACGGTGAAGGACTCGATGTTCCTCGATAGCCAAGAGGGCATTTTGGGCGGCGTTACCGGGCCGCAGAAGATCGTGATCGACCATTCGACCTTCGCCGGGCTCGGCCAATGCGACGAGACCCCCGATTGCGCGCATTCGATCTATCTCGCCAATCAGGGGCAAGTGACCGTCACCGCCAGCCGCTTCGAGCGCGGGCGCGGCGGCCATTATGTCAAGCTGCGCGTGCCCAAGGTCGAGATCAGCGGCAACAGCTTCGACGACAGCCAGGGCGCCAAGACCAATTATATGATCGATCTGTCCGAAGGCGCGACGGGCTCGATCACGGGTAACGCGATGGTCCAGGGGCGCAACAAGGAGAATTGGACCGCTTTCATCAGCGTCGCGCCCGAAGCGCGCACCTATTCCTCGGCGGGCCTGCGGATCGAGGGTAACAGCGCGCGGCTATCGCCCGGCGAAACCCGCTCGCCGGCGTTCGTCGCGGACGCGAGCAAGCAGCGGCTGGCGATCGGCGCCAATACGCTGGGGCCGGGGGTGCGGGCGTATGAGGCGCGGTAATTCCGCGCGCGGTGAAGCATTGCTCGGGTAAAGCAAGTGACCGATACCCCGGCGCGAGGCCGGGGTGACGTCGTTCTCGTTGCTCGACTGCCGCAACGAATTACCGGCAACTATCCCCCGCCCCGGCGTCGAGATCCAAACACCGCCCGTCCACTTCCGGCGCCCCCAGCTTCAGCCCGATCGTCGCGGCGAGCGTGGGGGCGATGTCGACCGTTTCCACCGCCAAGGGCTGCTCCATCGGCACGATTCCCTTGCGCCAGAACAGCATCGGCACGCGCCGGTCATAATCCCAGAAGGAGCCGTGCGTCGCGACATAGCCGCGCGTCGGATCGGCGATGGGGGTGATGCGCGGCTTCAAGGCGACGACGATGTCGCCCGAGCGATCGGGGTGGAAGCTCGCCTTGGCGCGCTCGATCAGGCTCCAGGCGGGGGGCGGCAGGCTCGCGGGGGCGGCCGCCATGATTTCGGCGCGGCTGAACGCGGCGGCGACTTGCGGATGCGCGCGGTAGAGCGCCAGCGCCTCGCGCGTCACCGCCGCCCTTTGCGCGGGGCTGAGCTTGGGGTCGATATAAACGTCGCCCGATCCCGAATCGCCGAACAGCGCCTGGCCGCTCAGCTCGAGCTTGGCGACCACCGCGTCGTTGATCGCCTTGGTGGAGAGATCGGGGGCGATCCGCGTCGCGCCCGGCACCGCTTGTTCGCGCAGCCGCTCGGGCAGATCATGCCCGCCATGATCGGCGGTGAGCACGACTTCGTAATCGATGCCGAGCGAATCGAGCTTGTCGAAGAAATCGCCCAGCGTGTCGTCGAGCGACGCCAGGTTCAGGCACATTTCGTTGCCGTTGGTGCCGTAGGTATGGCCGACATAATCGGTCGCCGAGGCGCCGACCGCGATCAAATCGGTGGTCGGCCCCTTGCCCAGCTGCATTTCCTCGATCAGGCCCGCAGCGAGGCTGAACACCATGCCATCGAATTCGGGCGAGGCGCGCAACGGCCTGGCGTCGCCCGGCGCGCGCTCGAAGCGACCGGCGCCGACCGATTTGCCGCCGCCGATCGCCACCGCGCGGTCGTGCGGCCGGCAGAAATCGGGTTCGGGAAGCGCGGGTTGGCCGGCGGCGATCCGCTCGACCGCCGCCTTATTGGCCAGGCGCACCGCTTCGGGCTCGGCGCGGCCGGCATAGCTCGCGAATCTCTTGCCGTCCCACCACCAGAGCTGGTCGACGCGGTGGCCGCCCATCATCACCGCCGCGCGGTCCTTCCCCGCGACCGACACGATCCGCGCGGCCGGGTTCGCCGCCTTCATCCGCTCGCCGAGCGTGGGGACGAGCAGATGCTTGTCGGAGACGGTGTAATTGCCGCTGCTGCTGCCGGGCACGCTCTCGTCCTCGGCGCAATAGATCGTCTTGTCGGCGCGCGCCGCCTTCAGATCGGTCCAATTATTGGCGATGATGCCGGTGCGCGCGGGGTGCATGCCGGTCAGGATCGTCGAATGGCCGGGGCAGGTCTCGGTCGCGGCATGGCTTTGATAGCCCGAGGGGAACACCGCGCCCTCCAGCAGCCGCTTGAAGCCGCCGGTGAAGCGATTGCGATATTCGGCGAACAAATCGGCCGAAAATTGATCGACCGAGATGGTGACGATGAGCTTGGGCGGGGTGCGCGGCGCGGGCACGGCGGCGGGCGGCGTTTCCTGCGCGAAGGCCATGGGCGTAACCAGCGCGAGCGCGGCGGCGAAGGCGATTGCGTGTTTCATCGGCTTTTCTCCTTCTTGGCGCCGGTGAGAGAGGCTAGACGGCGGACATGAGGCGCTTAGGTTTCGCGATTGTGACGGTGCTGCTGTGGCTCGGCCTTGCCGTGCCCGCAATGGCGCAATTGCCGGACCCCTATTCCAAGGGGCCGCACATCGCCATCACGCTCACCGCCGAAAGCGACACGCCCGCGCCCGGCGGCACGGTGACGCTCGCTTATGATGCGGTGCCCCAGCCGGGCTGGCATGGCTATTGGCAGAATCCGGGCGACGCGGGCTTTCCGGCGAAGCTGAATTGGACCTTGCCGGCGGGCGTGACGGCGGACGCGCCGCGCTATCCGGTGCCGACCACCTTGCTGATCGGCGAGGGCGCCGATGCGCTGCAAAATTACGTGTTCGAACGGCGTTTCACCCCGCTGATCGATCTGCACCTCCCCCCCGGCCTCGCCAAGGGCACCAAGCTGCCGATCCGGCTCAAAACCAATTATCTCGTCTGCACCGATCAAATCTGCGTCCCCGAAAAGGCCGAGCTATCGCTGACGCTGACGGTGGGCGACGGCGCGATCACCCCCGCGGCCCGCGCGCGCTTCGATGCTTTCCGCCAGGCGCTGCCCAAGCCGCTGGGGGCGGCGGCGACTTATCAGCGCGACGCGCGCGGACTGCGGCTCGCCATCCCCTATCCTGCGGGCGCGCCGCTGAGCGACGCTTATTTCTTCGCGACCACCCCCAATCGCGTCGCCTACAACGCCCCGCAGATGGTGACGCGCGAGGGCGATCGGCTGATCGTCTCGACCCAGGCGTCCAAGCCCGGCGATGGCGCGATCGAGGGGGTGCTGCGGATCGGCAAGGCGCGTGGGTTGATGCTGCGCGCCGAGCCCGGCGTGGTGCCCGCGCCTGCGGGCGGCGCGTCGCTCGCCGGGGCGCCGATGCGCGCCTGGCTGCTCCCCGCGCTGCTCGCGCTCGGCGGGGCGCTGCTCGGCGGGCTGATCTTGAACGTGATGCCGTGCGTGTTCCCGATCCTCAGTCTCAAGGCGCTGCAGCTCGCGCGCGGCGGGGTCGAGGAGCGCGAGGCGCGGCGCGAGGCGCTCGCCTATACCGCCGGCGTGCTGCTGGTGATCGTGGGGCTGGGCGCGGCGATCCTGGCGCTGCGCGCGGGCGGCACGGCGGTCGGCTGGGCGTTCCAGCTGCAAAATCCGGCGGTGGTCGCGGTGCTGCTGCTGCTCGTCGCCGCGCTGACGTTGAACCTGGCGGGTCTGTTCGAGATCCCGACGCCGCGCTTCGTCGATTCGGCGAGCGGGGCGAGCGGCGCCTTCGCGACCGGCGCGCTCGCCGCGATCATCGCGACGCCGTGCACCGGGCCGTTCATGGGCGCGGCGCTGGGGGCGGCGCTGGTGCTGCCCTGGTATGCCGGGCTCGGCGTATTCGCCGGGCTGGGCCTGGGGCTGGCGCTGCCCTTCCTCGCGATCGGTTTCGTGCCCCCCTTGCGCCGCGCGCTCCCCAAGCCGGGGGCGTGGATGGAACATTTCCGGCATTTCCTCGCGCTGCCCATGGGGCTGACGGCGGTGTGGCTCGCCTGGGTGCTCGGCGGCGAGGCCGGGGTGGACGGCATGGCGATCGGCCTTGCCGGGATCGTCGGCTTGGGCGCGGTGCTGTTCCTGGTCGGCGAGCGCCAGCGGCGGGGCCTGAGCGCGGGGCTCGCGGCGCTGGTCGCGCTGGCGGCGGTGACGGGGGCGACCGCCTGGGCGGTGAAGCCCGAGGCCAAGGCCGCGGTTGCGAGGGCCGACACGCAATCGTTCAGCGAGGAGCGCCTGGCGACGCTGCGCGCCAATCGCACGCCCGTGTTCGTCTATTTCACCGCCGATTGGTGCCTGACGTGCAAGGTGAACGAGCGCGTCGCGATCGACACCGCCCCGGTGCGGGCGGCTTTCGCGCGGCACAAGGTGGCGACGCTCGTCGGCGATTGGACGAGCGGCGACGCCAAGCTCGGCCGCTTCATCGAAGCGCATAACCGCGCGGGGGTGCCCTTATATCTCTATTACCCGGTCGGCGCGTCCGAGCCCGAGGTGCTGCCCCAGGTGCTGACCCCCGATCTGCTGGTGGCGAAGGCGGGCGGGTAAGGGGTCGGCATTATCCTGCGCCCTTGAACCGTCACCCCCGCGCAGGCGGGGGTCCATTCGGGCAGACTGAGACAAGAAAGAGCGCCGCCAGCCCGAATGGAGTCCCGCCTTCCCGGGAATGACGAACCAGCGCTAGGACCCGCGCCGCTACGCCACCGCCTCCGCCGTCGCGCGCCGCTCGACCACGGCCTCGAACTTTTCATGATAGCGCGGATGCTCGGTCCCCATCATCCGGTCCCACCAGGTGAAATAGAGCCCGAAATTATAGCGCCCCTCGGTATGGTGCAGATCGTGATGCGTGGTCGTCGTCAACCAGCCGGTCAGCCATGAGCGGGTGAAGCCCGGCCAGGCAAGCTCGAACCCCGAATGGCCGATCGCGTTGCGTGCGATCTGATGGCCGAGGAAAATGAACACCGACCAGGGCTGGATCGGCGCCGCCCAGCTGATCGCGAGGAACATGATCGGAATATAGATGCTCTCGGCCACCGCCTCGCCAGGGGCGAAGCTATAGGCGGCCCAGCTCGTCGGCGTGCGGCTGCGGTGGTGCGCGGCGTGAGTCGCGCGGAACAATTGGCGCAGATGCAGCGTGCGGTGCATCCAATAGAACCAGGCATCGTGGAGCACCACCATCGCCGCCACTTGCGCGAGCAGAATCGGCACATCGGGCGCGCCGCGGTTGATCGGTATCAGCCCCGAGCGCACCATCGCGAAAGTGAGCAGATTGACGACCGCGAACACCGCGATCGTCTCGCACGATTGGCGGAATTCGCGCCAGCGATCGGCGGCGGTCGCGCGCCGTGCCTGGATGCGGCGATGCTCGATCAGCTCGCGGATCAGCCAATAGAGCAAGGCGACCCCCGCCGCGCCGATCAAATAGCGGGTGAATTCGATCTCGACACTGTGGAGCAGGCGCTGGGGGACGAGCAGCAACCAATCGGGCACGCGCATTCTCCATCCTTGACCGTCGTCACCCGGGCCGACGGCGCCGAAGCCGTCCGTTGCGTTACCCACTCCGCCGCGCCGAGTCACGGCCCCGTCACGAAACCAGCCGCGATTTCGCGATCGATCGACTTCGTTCAGCGCACACGGCGGTTATGGCCTTGGCGCCCGAACCGCGCTAGAGGCGCGGCCCATGAGCCAATTCGACCTGACCGACGATCAGCGCGAGATTCAGGAGCTCGCGCGCCGCTTCACCGCCGATCGCATCACCCCGCACGCCGGCGAGTGGGACGAAAAGCACATCTTCCCGCGCGACACGATCAAAGCCGCCGCCGAACTCGGCTTCGGCGCGATCTACGTCTCCGAAGAATCGGGCGGCATCGCGCTCGGTCGGCTCGAGGCGGCGCTGATCATGGAGGCGATGGCCTATGGCTGCCCCTCGACCAGCGCGTTCATCAGCATTCACAATATGGCCGCCTGGATGATCGATCGCTTCGGCTCGGACACGGTCAAGGCCAAATATCTGCCGCAACTCGTCGGCATGGATTGGATCGCGAGCTATTGCCTCACCGAGCCCGGCTCGGGATCGGACGCCGCCGCGCTCAAGACCAAGGCGGTGCGTGACGGCGATCATTATGTCGTCACCGGCACCAAGCAATTCATCTCGGGCGCGGGCGAGAACGAGCTTTACCTGGTGATGGTCCGCACCGGCGAAGAGGGGCCGCGCGGCATTTCGTGCCTCGCGATCGAGCGCGACATGCCCGGCGTTTCGTTCGGCGCGAACGAGAAGAAGCTGGGGTGGCATTCGCAGCCGACGCGCCAGGTGATCCTGGAAGAAGTGCGCGTCCCGGTCGAGAATCGCGTCGGCGGCGAGGGCGAGGGGTTCCGCATCGCGATGATGGGGCTCGACGGCGGGCGGCTCAACATCGGCGCTTGCTCGCTCGGCGGGGCGCAGCGCTGCCTCGACGAAGCGATCACTTACACCCGCGAGCGCAAGGCGTTCGGCCAGGCGGTGAGCGATTTCCAGAACACCCAATTCATGCTCGCCGACATGGCGACCGAATTGGAGGCGGCGCGCGCGCTGCTCTATCTGGCGGCGGCGAAGGTGACGGCGAACGCGCCCGACAAGACGCGCTTCGCGGCGATGGCCAAGCGCCTCGCGACCGACACCGGATCGAGCGTGGTCGACCGCGCGCTGCAGCTGCATGGCGGCTATGGCTATTTGCAGGATTACCCGATCGAACGCTTCTGGCGCGATCTGCGGGTGCATTCGATCCTGGAGGGCACCAACCAGATCATGCGGATGATCGTCGGGCGCGAGCTGACGCGGCAATAGGTCCAAATCCTCCCCCAGCGATGCTGGGGGAGGGGGACCGTGCGGAGCACGGTGGAGGGGGCTCGCGTAACGGCGGTTCTGGGGCTGATCCGCCCCTCCACCGCCTTCGGCGGTCCCCCTCCCCAAGCAAGCTTGGGGAGGAATATGGAAGTCATCACCGAAGTTGCCGGCCGCGTCGGGCGCATCCGGCTCAACCGCCCCAAGGCGCTCCACGCGCTCAACACCGCGATGTGCGCCGCGATGCTGGAAGCGCTCCAGCGCTGGGCCGAGGACGACGCGGTCGAGGCCATCCTGATCGATCACGCCCCATCGCCGGATGGCGACCCGAAAAAATCGCGCGGCTTTTGCGCGGGCGGCGACATTCGGATGCTCGCGGCGAGCGGCGCGGGCGACGGCGCCGAGGCGCGCGACTTCTTCCGCACCGAATATCGGCTGAACCACAAGCTCTTCACTTATCCCAAGCCGATCGTCGCCTTCATGGACGGGATCACGATGGGCGGTGGCGTCGGGATCAGCCAGCCGGCGCGCTGGCGCGTGGCGACCGAGAACACCCGCTTCGCCATGCCCGAAAGCGGCATCGGGCTGTTCCCCGATGTCGGCGGCGGCTGGTATCTGGCGCGGCTGCCCGGGCGGATGGGGCAATATCTGGCGCTGACGGGCGCCCGGCTCGACGGCGCCGAGTGCTTGGCGCTGGGCCTCGCCACCCATTATCTGCCCAGCGCCGCGCTCGACGAGGCGAAGGCGCGGATCGCCGAAGCGCCGGGCGAGATCGAGGGCATCCTCGGCGCGCTCGGCGTCCCCGCCCCCGACGCGCGCGTCCTCGCGCATCGCGGCGCGATCGATCGGCTGTTCGCCGCCGACACGCTGGAAGCGGTGCTCGCCGCGCTCGACGGCGAGGATGGCGACTGGGCCAAGCAGCAGCGCGAAACGCTCGCGACCAAATCGCCGCAAGCGATGAAGGTCGCGCTGCGCCAGCTGAAGGAAGGCGCGGCGATGCCCGATTTCGCCGCCGAAATGGCGCAGGAATTCGCCATCGCCGCCCGGGTGGTGATGCTTCCCGATTTTCAGGAAGGCGTGCGCGCGGTGATCATCGACAAGGACAATGCGCCGCGCTGGAACCCGGCGACGCCCGAAGGCGTGAGCGACGCCGCGCTCGACGCGATTTTCGCGCCCTTGCCCGAGGGCGAGGCGTGGACGCCGGCGTGACCAGCTTTTTCCCTCTCCGCCTCCACCCCCCGTCGCCCCGGACTTGATCCGGGGCTTGGCTCCTTCTTCTTCCGTCGCACAGGCAGCCAAGCCCCGGCTCGGGGGCCGGGGCGACGGGGAGGGGCGAACGGTCGGGGTTCTTGCGATCGGTTTTCTCGCGATAAACGTCATGCCGGACTTGTTCCGGCATCCACGGTCGCGCAAAGCCCTGCGGCGTCAGGACAGGAACCCCGGTAGACCCCGGAACGAGTCCGCAGGGGACGTTGGGAGAGTAGCAGATGTCGTACGAAACCATCCTCGTCGAACCGCGTGGCGCCGTCACGCTCGTCACGCTCAACCGGCCCAAGGCCTTGAACGCGCTCAACAGCCAGGTGCTCGGCGAGCTGATCGAGACGTTCGCCGCTTATGACGCCGACCCCGCGCAGCGCTGCCTGGTGCTCACCGGCAGCGAAAAGGCGTTCGCCGCCGGCGCCGACATCAAGGAGATGCAAGCGCAGGGCTTCGCCCAGATGTACGCGAGCAATTTCTTCGCCGGCTGGGAGCGGGTGACCGCCACGCGCAAGCCCTGGCTCGCCGCCGTCGCCGGCTATGCGCTGGGCGGCGGGTGCGAAGTCGCGATGATGGCCGATTTCATCATCGCCGCCGACACGGCGAAATTCGGCCAGCCCGAGATCAAGCTCGGCGTCTCCCCCGGCATGGGCGGCTCGCAGCGGCTGACGCGCGCGATCGGCAAGGCCAAGGCCATGGAAATGTGCTTGACCGGCCGGATGATGGACGCGGCCGAGGCGGAGCGCGCGGGCCTGGTCGCGCGCGTCGTGCCGGCGGCCGATCTGCTCGCCGAGGCGCTGAAGATCGCCGCGACGATCGCCGACATGCCCCCCCTCGCCGCGATCGCGAACAAGGAAATGGTCAACGCCGCCTTCGAGACGCAGCTCGCCCAGGGCATTCTCTTCGAGCGCCGGCTGTTCCACGGCCTATTCGGCACCGACGACCAAAAGGAAGGCATGGCCGCCTTCGTCGAGAAACGACCGGGCAATTGGACGGGGCGCTGAACATTTGGCCCTCTCCCCTTTAGCGGAGAGGGTTGGGTGAGGGATGGCCGGGGGCAAGCTCTTGCTTCTAAAGGCCCTCACCCAACCCTCTCCCGCCAGCGGGAGAGGGCTCGAAAGGAAAGAGACATGGCACGCATCGGTTTCATCGGCCTCGGCAATATGGGCGGGGGCATGGCGGCGAACCTCGCCAAGGCGGGGCATGACGTGCGCGCCTATGATCTTTCGACCGATGCGCTCAACCGCGCAAAGGCCGCCGGCTGCCTGCCGACCGACTCGGCCGCCGCCGCCGCCGATGGCGCCGAGGCGGTGGTCACCATGCTCCCCGCCGGGCGCCATGTCGCGCAGGTCTATGAAGAAGCCTTGTTCGGCGCCGCGCCCCCGGGGGCGCTGCTGATCGATTGCTCGACGATCGACGTCGCCACCGCGCGCAAGGTCGCCGAGGCCGCCGCCGCCAAGGGGCTCGTCGCGGTCGACGCGCCGGTCTCGGGCGGGATCGCCGCCGCCAATGCCGGCACGCTCACTTTCATGGTCGGCGGGGCCGAGGCGGCGTTCGAGCGCGCCGAGCCGATCCTGAGCGACATGGGCAAAGCGGTGATCCATGCCGGCGCGAACGGCGCGGGCCAGGCGGCCAAGATCTGCAACAACATGCTCTTGGGCGCGACGATGGTCGCGACCTGCGAGGCGTTCCTGCTCGCCGAGAAGCTCGGCCTGGCGGCGGACAAATTCTTCGATATCGCGAGCGTCTCCTCGGGCCAAAGCTGGTCGATGACGAGCTATTGCCCCGTGCCCGGCGTCGGCCCCGAAACGCCGGCCGATCGCGATTATCAGGGCGGGTTCGCCGCCGCGCTGATGCTCAAGGATCTGAAGCTCGCGCAGGAAGCCGCGCTCGCCGCCGCCGCGCAGACGCCGATGGGCGCGCGCGCGGCCGAACTCTATCAAGCCTTCGCCGATGCCGGCCATGCGAACCTCGATTTTTCGGGGATCATCCGCATGCTCGCCGAAAAGCCCGAGCCGCCGCTCGCCTGATGCTTGCCCCCGGCACGCGAGCCGCTAACACCGTCGCCAGGCGCGCCACCGCCGGCCGAGCGTCACGCCCGATCCGATGGGGCGCGCGCACGGCCAAGACGATCGCGCCCCCGGTGGCGACCGGGACGACGAGGGAGGGGATCGAGGGGAATGGCGAGCGAGGCGGCACGGGCCGAGCCGAGCGCGGGCGAGATGCGGATGATCATCACCGCGTCGTCGCTCGGCACGGTGTTCGAATGGTATGATTTCTTCATCTACGGCACGCTCGCGGCCTCGGGGATCATCGGCCGCACCTTCTTCCCGGCCGGGAGCGAGATCGTCCAAACCCTGCTCGCCTGGGCGGGCTTCGCGGTGGGTTTCGGCTTCCGCCCCCTGGGCGCGGTGCTGTTCGGCTTTTTGGGCGATCGGCTGGGGCGCAAATATACGTTTCTCGTCACCATCACCCTGATGGGGCTGGCGACCGCCGGCGTGGGCCTGGTGCCGAGCGCGGCGTCGATCGGGCTCTGGGCGCCGGGGATCATCCTGATGCTGCGCATCCTCCAGGGGCTGGCGCTCGGCGGCGAATATGGCGGCGCGGCGATCTATGTCGCCGAACACGCGCCCCAGCGCCGCGCGGGCTTTTTCACCAGCTTCATCCAGGCGAGCGTCGCCGGCGGCTTCATCCTGAGCTTGGCGGTGGTGCTGCTGGCCAAGCTCGCGCTGCCCGATGCGATCTGGCAGGCCTGGGGCTGGCGGCTGCCTTTCCTGTTCAGCCTCGCGCTACTCGCGGTGTCGCTGTGGATGCGCGTGAAGCTCAGCGAGAGCCCGGTGTTCAAGGCGATGAAGCAAGCGGGCGAAACCGCGCGCAACCCCTTCCTCGAAAGCTTCACTTATCCCGGCAATCTGGTGCGGCTGTTCGTCGCGCTGTTCGGCATCGCCGCCGGGCTGACGGTGATCTGGTATACCGCGATGTTCAGCGTGCTCGCGTTCCTGCAAGGCACGATGCGCGTCGAGGAGACGACCGCGCAGCTGATCGTGGGCGCGGGCGCGCTCGCGGGGCTCGGCTGGTTCGTGCTGTTCGGCTGGCTGTCGGACCGGGTGGGGCGCAAGCTGCCGATCGTGATCGGCTATGCGCTGACGCTGATCGCCTTGTTCCCGATCTTCTGGGTGATGGGCTCGGCCGCCAATCCCGGGCTCGCGCGCGCGGCGCGGGGGGCGCCGGTGATCGTGTCGGGGCCGCACTGCGCCTATAGCCCGTTCAAGAAAGAACAGGCCGACGAATGCGCGCGGCTGCTCGATTATTTCTCGAAGAAGGGCGTCGCCTACACCACTCATGCCGCGCCGGTGACGGTGGTGACGATCGGCGGCGAACCGATCGCCGACACCCGCCCCGAAGCGCTCGACACAGCGCTCGCCCGCGCGGGCTATGATCTCGCGCCGGTGGTGCCGGGCCCGGGCGGGATCGCGGTGATCCTGCTGTGCATCCTGCTGCTCACCGCGCTTTCGGGGATGACCTATGGCTCGGTCGCCGCGCTCCTCACCGAGCTGTTTCCGCCGCGCATCCGCTATTCGTCGATGTCGATCCCCTATCATATCGGCACCGGCTATTTCGGCGGTTTCCTGCCGTTCATCAGCCAATATATGGTCGCGCGCAGCGGCGATCCCTATGCCGGGCTCTGGTATAGCTGGGCGGTGGTGGCGATGGCGCTGGTGGTGACGGTCGTCTTCCTCAAGGAGCCGCGCGTCCGCCGGGGTTAGGGGCACCGGGGGTAGCCTTGGGGCCGGGCGCGCGATAACGCCCGCGCGATGACCGCACCGCTCCGATTGGCGCTCGATCGCGCCGCGCTTCAGCATAATTGGCGCAGCTTGGCCGCGATGGCGGGCACGGCGTGCGGCGCGGCGGTGAAGGCCGATGGCTATGGCCTGGGCGCGCTCGGCGTCGCGACCGCGCTCGCGGCGGCGGGGTGCCGCGATTTCTTCGTCGCGACCTGGGCCGAGGCCGCCGAACTCGCGCCCTTGGGCTTGCCGGTGTCGGTGCTCCACGGCGTGCGCGAGGCCGATTTGCCGCGCGCGCGGGCGCTCGGCTTCGCGCGGCCGGTGCTCAACAGCCCGGAGCAGATCGCGCGCTGGCGGGCGAGCGGCGGCGGCGCGTGCGATTTGATGGTCGACACCGGCATGAACCGGCTGGGGCTGGCCGCCGAGGACCTCGGCGCGGCGGCGGGCCTTGCGATCGCGACGTTGATGAGTCACCTCGCCCGCGCCGACGAGGATGTGGCGGAGAATGACGCGCAGCGGAGCGCCTTTACCGCGATCGCCGCCGCGCTCCCCGCCGCGCGGCGCAGCCTCGCCAATTCAGCCGGGGTGGCGCTGGGGCGCGGCTTCGCCTTCGATCTCGTCCGCCCAGGGCTCGCGCTGTACGGCGGGGTGCCGCGCGCGGAACTCGCCGCGCGGCTGCGCCCGGTGGTCGCGCCCGAGGCCGAGCTGCTCCAGCGCCGGACGCTGCGCGCCGGGGCGGCGATCGGCTATAACGCGCTCTACCGCGCGCGCGAGGCGATGCCGGTCGGGATCGTCCATCTCGGCTATGCCGATGGTTACGCCCGGTCGCTCGAGGGGGCGGGGGTGGCGCGCGCGGGCGGGGCGGCGCTGCCGGTGATCGGGCGGATCTCGATGGACCTGATCGCGCTCGATCTGCGCGCGGCGCCCGATCTGCGCGAGGGCGATTGGGTGCGATTCGATTTCGACCTGCCCCGCCTCGCCGAGGCGAGCGGGCGCGCGCAATATGAGCTGCTGACCGGGCTGGGGGCGCGGTTCGATCGGCTGTGGGGGTAAAAGCGGCCGCCCAGTTCGAGGCTGGGCGGCAGATAGGGTGCGGCGGGTTGTTTCAACAGCGCGCACGACAGGGTTAGCTGAATTAGAGCGCAGTGTTCAACCGTTGGGGTTGATCTCTTGCGGGCAGCGGAAAATTGCCGTTATGACGCAGTTGCCGCGCGGATCGCATGAATAAATTCCGCACATGCCGTTGCCAAGATAGACGTATTTCTCGCCTTCTTCGGCCATCGCAATCGAAGGCGCCATGCAGCTCATGATAACGGCGACCGAAGTGACGGCCAATTTCAAATGTCTCACATTAGCTCTCCCATTCATTTCAATGTCGCGACTCATCATCGCACTTGAAAGATAGCGTAATTTCAAAGTGAAAACAAAAAAAGCCGCTTGCCCTAAGGCAAGCGGCTCTCGATGAAACCTTCTCAGGTGAATTACAAATTCACGCGGAACCCCGCATAGAGGAAGCGGCCGATATTATCGAAAATCGCGTCACCCCCGCCGGTCCCCAGAGTGCCATAAGGCGGCAGTTGGTCAAAGGCGTTGTCGACGCCGACATAGAAGTCGAACTTCTTGTCGATCGATTGGGTCAGGCGGAAGTTGCTGTACGTGACCGCAGGAAAATTTGCCTGCCCGAGCGGAAGGACATCGGGATTCTGCGGCGGCCGTCCCTGAACCGAGTGGGTATTTTCCCAAGCGGTCTGGGATTGAACGCCGATGTAGCGCAGTTGGTAGAAGGCACGCAGCCCCCAAGGCGTGGACAGGTTGAACTGAACATTGCCCTCAAAGAAGGGGTCGCCCACATTGCCCAACTGCTGGCTGGCAAAGTTCGGGTCGGTCGGATTGAGGAAGTTGTTGCGCTCGAAGATATAGGTGATGATCGCGCGGAAGCCCAAATTCCAACCGCTCGACCAGCGCTTCGTGTAGTTGAGGTCGACGTCGATGCCCGAGTTCCGCAATTGCGCAAAGTTGAGCGGACCCGTAATGGCGACGTTAGTCGGGAAGCTACCATCGGGATTACGCGGCGACAGCAGCGCGCAGAACTGATTCTGCAGCGACGCCAAGTCGTAACAGGTGTTGAGGATTTGCTGAAGCGTAAGCCCAGCGATCGTGTTCTTCACCTGAATGTTGTAATAATCGACGGTGAGCGACAACCCCGGCACCGCGCGCGGCGTTACCACGAAGCCGACAGTATAGGAGTCCGACGATTCGGCTTGAAGCAGCGGGTTACCGCCGTTCAGCAGCCGCGCCGTTTGCTGGCGGAACAGCGCGTTTTGGAAGCCGACGGGCACGCCCGCGGCCGCGCAATTGACCGGCCGGTTCGCGGTGCCGTTGTTGATCGCCGCGACGTCGCAGGGGTCGGTGACGAAATTGAAATTCTGCGACAAGGGGCTGAACAGGTCGGATTGGGTCGGCACGCGCACCGAGCGGCCATAGCTCCCCCGGATGCGGAAATCGCGGATCGGCGCGTAGACGAAGCCGGCGTTATAGGTCCAAACGCCGCCCGCCGAGGTGTTGTAGCTCGAATAACGGCCCGCCGCGTTCAGCGACAATTCCTGCGCGAAAGGCAGATTCTTCAGGATCGGCAATTGGACTTCGCCAAAGCCTTCGAACGATTCAAGCGGCGGCGGCAAGAAGGGGGCGATCGCGTTCAAGAACGTACCGCCGGAGGCCGTGAGCGGATCCCAAACCGATCGCGCCGTTTCACGCCGATATTCGGCGCCGACGTTGAAGCGCAGCGGCCCGCCCGGGAATTCGAACAACTGCGACGAATCGCCAGTGAGGTTGAAGGTGATGTCGGTTTGGGTCGCGCGTTCGCGGCGTTGGGCGCGCGTATTGACGAAAGCAAGCGCCTCCGCCGACGGCGCGCCGACACCGAACAGATTGATCGGCACGCAGTCCGGGCGGACGTTGCCCGCCGGGCCGGCATTGACCGCGCAGATCACCCGGCCATTCGGCCCCGCGACGAAATTGGCGCCGGTGAAGTTCGCGGGCGCGGCGACGGCGTTCACCGCCAGCAAATAGCCGTCGGGATTGCCTTGCAAATCGAACAAGCGAAGATTGTTGATCGAGGTGTTGTTCGACGTGAATTCGCCATAGGTCGCGGCGAGTTCATAGGTCCAGTCGTCGTTGAACCGCCCGCGCAGCCCGGTCACGATCCGCCAAGTCTCGCGGATTTGCTCCTCGCCGCGCCCGCCGAAATCGACGTTGAAGCGGTTGATCCCGAAGGTGCCCGCCGGGTTGAACGCGCCGGTCGCGGTGTTGCAATAGCCAATCGCCTGCAGCGTCGTGCGCGCCTGATTGTTCAGGAAAGCGTTCCCGCAGCTCAGATTCTGGCCGGCGCCGCCGACGCCGGTCGAGAAGCTCGGCTGGCCCTCCTGATTGACGCGAACGCGCACGTATTTGCCTTCGAAAAAGGCTTCGAGCGCCGGCGCGAATTCATAATGCGACAACACGTTGAACGTATAACGTTCGTTGAGCGGGTTGAGCTGGCCGGTGTTGCGCAGCGTCGACCCAAGGCCGCCCACCGTGTTGGTGCTGCCGTTGTTGGTGATGTCGCGGAAGTCGATCGCGGGGTTGCTCAGCACCAGATTGCCGTTGGGCAGGAAGGCATAGCGTTGGCCGCGATTGGCGGTCGTCGCGGTGAGCGGCGAGTTGCGGCAGCGCGTCAGATCGTTGATATTGGCGGTGCCGCAAACCGCGTTCAGGCCACCACCGTCGAAGATGGTGCCGTTGCGAACGCCCGTGAAGAATTGATTGTCGGGAATCCCGTCCCCGGCTTGGGGCTCGCCATTCACGTTTTGAGCGAGGTTGAACTGCGAGCGACCGTCGAACGCCCCCGTTTGATCGGGGCGGTCGATAAAATACAGCGGGTTCGAACGCGCATATTCGGCGGCGATGGCGACGTTGCCGCGGCCCTCGCTGAAATTCTGGCCGGCGGTGATCGAGGCGAAATAGGAGCCGCGATCGCCCTTGTCGGTAATGCCGCCTTGGCCAGCGAGCCGGATGCCTTGGAAGTCGCGGCGCAGCACGAAGTTGACGACGCCCGCGATCGCGTCCGAACCGTAAACCGCCGAATTGCCGCCGGTCACGATATCGGTCCGCTCGAGCAGATCGGCGGGGATCGTGTTCGTGTCGACGCGATAGTCGCCCGGGATCGCGCCGATGTGGCGCCGACCGTTGACCAGCACCAACGTGCGCAGCGAACCGAGGCCGCGAAGGTCGAGCAAGTTGACGCCCGAGGTGCCGATGAACCGCGTCGAGTTTGCCTGGCTGAAGGTCGAGCGCAGCTGCGGCAGGTCGTTCAGCGCGTCACCAACGCTGATCTGACCGCGCGAGAGCAGCTCCGCGCCGGTGACCGAGGTGATCGGCGAAGGCGATTCGAGCGCCGGGCGGGCGATGCGCGAACCGGTGACGACGACGTCGGTCGCATTGGGATCCGACTCGTCGGGCGATTGGCGCGCGTCGGCCGGACGATCCTGCTGCGCCTGGGCGAACGCCGCGCCGGGCGCCAGGCTGAAAGCGGTCGCCAGCGCGGTCGCCGCTAGAAGCTTCGAAAATTTCATTCAGGGACCCCCATTGGTATTGGTTCGGCCCTTTTCCCAAGGGCTCACATTGCAAAAAAGTCCAATTGACCAAGGGGCGCAAGCGATAATTGCGATAAGGGGCTTGGGCGCATACGAATGCGCGGCGGTGTTGCATGACTGCAACATGAACGGTGGATGACCGAAATGAGTCGCGCGGGCGGCGCCCGGTCGCCCGGACGCCGCTCGAGGGCTTCGCGGCGGCGCTCAGCGCTCAACGCACAAGGCGATTCCCATGCCGCCGCCGATGCACAGCGTGGTCAGCCCCTTTTTCGCGTCGCGCGCCGCCATTTCGTGGAGCAGGGTGGTGAGCAGCCGCGCGCCCGAGGCGCCGATCGGATGGCCGATCGCAATCGCGCCGCCATTGACGTTCACTTTTTCCACGTCCCAGCCGAGCTCCTTGTTCACCGACATGCACTGCGCGGCGAAGGCCTCGTTCGATTCGATCAGGTCGAGCTGGTCGATCGTCCAGCCGGCTTTCTCGAGCGCGCGCTTGACCGCGGGGACCGGGCCGATGCCCATATAAGCCGGGTCCACCCCCGCCGAGGCCCAGCTGACGATCCGCGCCAGCACCGGCATGCCGCGCTTCTCGGCCTCGTCGCGCGTCGTCAGCACCAGGGCGGCGGCGCCGTCGTTGATCCCGCTCGCGTTGGCGGCGGTGACGGTGCCGTCCTTCTTGAAGGCGGGCTTCAGCCCCTGCACGCCCTCGATCGTCGAGCCGGCGCGGATATATTCGTCGGCCTCGATCACCGTGTCGCCCTTGCGGCCCTTGACCGTCACCGGCGCGATCTGGCTCGCGAACCGCCCCTCGGCGCGGGCTTTTTCCGCCTTGTTCTGGCTGGCGACCGCATAGGCGTCCTGATCGTCGCGGGTGATCTGATAGCGCTCGGCGAGATTTTCGGCGGTGATCCCCATGTGATAGCTGTTGAACACGTCGATCAGCCCGTCCTTGAGCATCGTGTCGATCAGCTGGAGATCGCCCATTTTCTGCCCGGCGCGCAAATATTGGGCATGGGGGGCGAGCGTCATATTCTCTTGGCCGCCCGCCACGATGATCGTCGCGTCGCCGTTCATCAGCGATTGATAGCCGAGCGCGACCGCGCGCAAGCCGCTGCCGCACACTTGGTTCACCCCCCAGGCGGGCACTTCCTTGGGGATACCAGCGGCGAGCGAGGCCTGGCGCGCGGGGTTCTGGCCTTGCGCGGCGGTGAGCACTTGGCCGAGGATCACCTCGCTCACCTCTTCGCCCGCGACTCCCGCCTCGGCGAGCGCGGCCTCGATCGCGACGCGGCCGAGTTCGTGCGCGGGGACGGTCGCGAAGGCGCCGTTGAAGCTGCCGACGGGCGTGCGCTTGGCGGCGGTGATGACGATCTCGGTCATGAAAGGCTCCTAGGGGTTCGAGTCCGGCGTTGGGTTTAGGCCAGTTCGGCCAAGGGTTGAAGGCTTCAGGCGATGCGCGCGAGCCAATCGCGCAGCGGGTGCCACAAAGCGTCGCGTCGCGCGGAGCCCACCACCATCCCGACGTGCCCCGCGCGCGATGCATGGCGGTCGGGAAAGCCGGCGGCGGAGGCGGCGGGGACGATGCGATCGCTGGTCGAGACGAAGTCGATGCGGGGGCAATCGAGCGCGTGCGGGTCGATCGCGCGGCCGCCGACCATCCAGGCGCCGCGCCCGGGCGCGTCGTGCGCGAAAAAGTCGAACAATTCGGCGCCGGCGGCATAAGCCAGGGGCGCGCCGCCATTGGCCCAATCCTCGAGCGCGACGAAAGCGGCGGCCGCCGCGCTCGCCGGGTCGAGCCGCGCGAAACGGGCATATTTGGCGATGGTGCGCGCGGGGTCGAGCCGCCAAAAGCCCGCCTGGAGGACTTCCATCGGCACCAGCCCCAGCCGCGCGCAGGCCGGTTCGGCCTCCGCCCAGAGCGCGGCGATGCGCGCGCGGGCGGGGGGCGCGAAGCCGTGGAAGCGCCAGGGCGCGGCGATCACCGCCAGGCCCTTTACGGCGGTGAGACAGGCGGCGGCCGCCGCCATCGTCCCCCCCAGGCAATAGCCGGCGAGCACCGGCGGCGCCTCGAGCGCGGCGATCAGCGGCAGCAGCAGCTCGGTGACATGGCCGGCGATGGCGCGCGGCTCGCCCGGCGCGGGGCAGCCCCAATCGAGCAGCAGCACGCGCCGGCCTTGATCGGCGAGCCAGCGCAGCAACCCCGTCTCGGCGCCGAGATCGAGAATGTGCGGGGGGTTGATCAGCGAGGGAACGAACAGGATCGGCGTACCGACGCCGCCATAATCGCGCAGGCCGGCGCGGTCGACGCGGTGGGTGATGGGCGGCAGATCGGGCGCGGCGGGGCGCGGCGCGCGCTGATAAGCGGCGAGCCCGGCGAGCGCGGCGGCGCGCGCCTCGGCGTCGCCTTCGGTTTCGCGTCGCAGCATCTCCAGAAACAGCGGCAGCGGGCGCGGCCCGTGTTGCGGTGCGTCAAGCGATGCTGTTATGGGTGGACCGATCATGCGAGGGCTCGCCCATGAAAACCAAGGCCGAAGACGGCGTCGTCATCATCAAGAAATACGCCAACCGCCGTCTCTATAACACCGAAAGCAGCACGTACATCACGCTCGAGCACCTCGCCGCGATGACCCGTGCCGGGCGCGACTTCAAAGTGGTCGACGCCAAGAGCGACGAGGACATCACCCACAACGTCCTCACCCAGATCATCATGGAGGAGGAAAGCCGGGGGCAGACGATGCTGCCGGTGAGCTTCCTGCGCCAGCTGATCGCGATGTATGGCGATTCGATGCAGGCGCTGGTGCCGGGCTATCTCGAAGCCTCGATGGAGGGGTTCCGCCGCAACCAGGCGCAGTTCAAATCGGCGGTCGAAGGCGCCTTCGCCCATTCACCCTTCGCCGAAATCGCCAAGCGCAACATGGAAATGTTCGAAGCCGCGACCGCCGCCTTCGGCCCGCGCCAGCCGGAAAAAACCAAGGACGAGCAAATCGCCGAACTCAAACAGCAGCTCGCGGTGCTGCAGGCGAAGATCGAGAAATTGGGCTGAGGCCGCTTTCCACCCGCGCGCGGCCATTATAAGCCTTTGCCGTCATCCCGCACTTGGTCCGGGGTCCACGGCGGTTCCAAACCGGCCCGGGCCGGGCCTGGAACCCCGGTGGATGCCGGGCCAAGTCCGGCATGACGATTCTGCTTAGACGTTAAACTATCAACAACCTTAAATAATAGGAAGATCAATGGCAGTCGTTGCGAAGTGCATCATCACCAATAGCGAAGAAGGGCGCGGCGCCTTCGCGATCCGCGCCGATACCGACGAGAATGTTTATTTCCCGATGGGGATCACCGAGGCGCTGGGGCTCGAGGAGTTCGAGGAGGTGGAGGCGATCCTGATCAAGAACGATCGCCCCGACCCGGCCTGGAAAGCGATCCGCGCGCGGCGGATGGGCACGGACGAGGAAAACGACATCGACGATTGACGCCGTGCCGCGCCCCCGGCCTGGCGCCGGGGGGCGCGCGGTTACCGCCCCGGCTTGACGAACTTCAGCGTCATCCGGTCGCTCTCGCCGATCGCGGCATATTTGGCGCGGTCCTTGTCCCCCTCGGCGTAATTGGGCGGCAGCGTCCAGACGCCCTTGGGATAATCATGCATATCCTTGGGGTTGGCGTTGATCTGGCTTTCGCCGACCAGCTTGAACCCGGCCTTCGTCGCCAGCGCCAGCACGGTCGAGCGCTTGACATAGCCGCTCTTCGCCTCGGTGATGCCCTTGGCGTTTTCGGGCAGGCGGTGCTCGACCACGCCGAGCACGCCGCCGGGCTTGAGCATCGCGAACATCTGATCGAACGCCGCCTGCGCCGCGCCGCCGCCCATCCAATTATGGACGTTGCGGAAAGTCAGCACCTTGTCGACGCTCCCCGGCGCGACGCGATCGGGCGCGTCGGCGGAGGGGAAAGTGGCGAAGGCGATTTTGTCATAGACCTGCGGGTGCGCGGCCATCAGCTTCTGCACGCCGCCCCGCGCCTTGTCGCTCGGCGCGGCGGCGATGTAGCGGCCCTTCGCGGCGAGATAGGGGGCGAGAATTTCGGTATACCAGCCGCCCGCCGGCCAAATCTCGACGACATGATCGCCGGGCTTCACCCCGAAAAAGGCGAGCGTTTCGGCCGGGTGGCGATATTTGTCGCGCGCGACATTGGCGGCGGCGCGCGTCGGCGCCTTGATCGCGGCGGTGAGGGCGGGGTCGATCGCGGGAGCGGCGGCGACGAGCGCGGCGCTCGCGAGCGCGGCGGCGAAACTGGTGGCGAGAAGGTAGCGCATGGGGACTCCTTTGAGCCAAGGTGGCCCAGGTTGTGGCCGGGGAAGGGACGCGATGCAAGCGGGGCTATGGGTTTTGGTCGCGACCTTCGCCGCGCTCGGGCTGCTCGGCTATCAGCGCGACCGCGCCCGCCGCCACCGGCGCGACCCCGATCGCGTCGGGGTGATCGACTGGGCGCTCGTGCAATTGCTCGCGGTGCTGGGCGCGCTCGTTTGCGCGGCGCTCGCGCTGGGCGCGGGTCAATAAAAGCGCTCGAGCGTCAACACGCGCTCGCCGCCGTCGCACAGGCCGAGCGCGACGCGCCGCCCCGGCGCCCCGGCGGGCCAGGCGGCGCGCTCGCCCTGATAGCGCTCGTCGATCGGCGCGCCGTCGACCGCGCAGATCGTCTCGCCCGCGCGCCAGCCGCCCGCCTCGG